>OLHV01000032.1_pt1 | contig 108173 bp, 125 predicted proteins | sample 1609391 | NCBI WGS metagenome assembly OLHV01 (sample SAMN05416805, study PRJEB24817) | seawater metagenome | isolation source: Sea water | place: Canada:Atlantic | collected 2013-07 | reverse complement strand
TAAGCACCCACACGAATTACTTAATGCTGAATTTTTAAAGAACGTTGCTTTGATTTACCGAAAGGTTTCTCTCAAAGCGGGCTGCGTATTCTACAGAAGCAAACCCTTGTGTCAATCGCTTTTTTCAAAGTTTTTCGAGGAGGCTAACAAAACACACTCTTCGATTTTGACTCTAACCAAGCCACTCAAAGCGTCTTGGTTAGTGCGGCGTATTCTACAGAAGAACTTAGCCGAGTCAAGCATTTAATTTTAAAAACTTCTTTAAAATCAACCACTTGCCTGATTTAACATGAAACCCTAAAGAGTCTCTTGTCCGGATCAGGGAGGCGTATTCTACGTTCTTTTCAGACTTCGTCAACACCTTTTTTACCGGTTTCTTAATCGACTGTGATGGCCGTTTCCGGTGTCTCGCAGTGTTCTCGATCAAGAGCGGCGCATTATAGAGATGAGGCATTTTGGGTCAACTACTTTCTTGCAGTTTTATGAAATAAACGCGTTGAGAGTAAAAATAGTGTGATAACAGCGTATAAGACAGGCTCAAACCACCCCGCGCGTATCTGCAGTAGATAATGAGCCGCTGCTAAGAGCGCTATCAAATAGATAAGTTGGTGCAATGTTTTCCAACGTCGTTTGAGTTTCCGTTGCCAGCCTTTGGTCGATGTGATGATAAGTGGCATAGTAAGTAGCCATGCCAATGTACCGAGTAGCAGGTAAGGTCGCTCTATCACTTCAGTCGCGAGATCGGCCCAATGCCATTCCAATAAGAAGGCTAGGTATGCGATGCCATGAAGACTTATATAGAAGGCAAAGAACAAGCCGAGCATTCGGCGGTGCGGCATGAGCCATCGCCACTTTAAGTAGCGCGTCAATGGCGTCACACACAATGTGGCAATCAGTAAGTTGAAGGCCCACGTTCCTGTGAAGTGAACGATGGTCTTGCCCGGCTCAGGCCCAAGTAGCTCCCAATCGCCTAATTGAACTCGAACGACGGCTTGCACTATATATAGAAGCGGCATTATCGAAAGCATGAATATCAGCCATCGACGCGGGCCTGTACTAATCATCATCTTAATACCACTTACGAAGATCCATACCCTTGTATAGATAGGCGACTTCTTCGGCGTAACCATTGAACATCGTCGTATCTATTCGATTAGCACTGAATAAGCCACTGGGCAGTCGTCGCTCTGATGCCTGACTCCAGCGCGGATGATTCACTTCTGGGTTCACATTGGCGTAGAAGCCATATTCTTGAGGGGCGAGATCATTCCACGTAGTTGCCGGCATGGTTTCTCTGAAGCGAATCTTCACAATCGACTTAATGCTCTTGAAGCCATATTTCCACGGGACGACTAAGCGCATTGGAGCGCCATTCTGATTCGGCAATACATCGCCATACATGCCTACCGCCATGATGGTAAGCGGATTCATGGCTTCATCCATACGTAAACCTTCGCGATATGGCCAATCAATGGTAGAGAATGCTGACCGCTGACCCGACATTTCTTTCGGTCGCTCTAAGGTAACGAACTCAATGTATTTCGCCGATGACAGTGGCTTAAATCGCTTGATCAGATCCGCCAAAGGAAAACCGACCCAGGGAATCACCATTGACCAAGCTTCAACACAGCGCAGACGGTAAATTCGCTCTTCAAGATCAATGCCTTTTAGTAGGTCTTCGAGTGCGTACTTTCCTTTGACCTCACACTCACCTTCTATTTCAACCGTCCAAGGGTCAGTAGTTAAACTTCCTGCATTTTTTGCGGGGTCGGTTTTGGAAGTACCAAATTCATAGAAGTTGTTGTACTTCGTCGCTGCACTATAGGGCGCTGGCTTTTCATCTTTTCCGTAAGGGGTTTCACTGGCTTTGATGACTTGGCGCTCTAACCATTCAGGCCCACTTGGTAACGAAGAACCACCTTCTGCAGTGACTAAGGCCTGTGCATTGATGGCCGAAACGCCAGCAGCCAAGGTTAGGCCACCTTTCATAAATAACCGACGGTTTAAATACGTCTCTTTGGGCGTGATTTCGGAGGGCGCAATTCTGTTATTAGTATGACGGCCAAAGCGCGAGCGAATATTCATAAACATCTCCAGACATTATGTCTTATAAGCATCTCATGAGTGACAGACAAAAAAGCCCGGTAGTGATTCCGGGCTTTTGAGTTTTCATCACGTTTTCTATTCTGTCGTTAATCGAATAACTTTTCTTTCACTGCAAGTGCAGGCCCTGTTAATGCGTACAATAAAAACACGCCTAGCAGCATTAAGGCTGGGTCGATAGAAACAATGGCAAACCCCAGAACAATGGCCAACAAAGCAATAAAAGGAATCTTGCCACGAAGGTCTAGGCCTTTAAAACTATGATATTTAAAATTACTTACCATCAACAGCCCAGTCAAAGGAACGATAATCGCCATCCACCAAGCGATATCTGCGCCCGAGGTGCCTGATTCAGAAAATACCCAAACATTACCGGCAACAATCGCGGCAGCCGCAGGGCTAGCTAAGCCTGTGAAATAATTTTTATCGGCGACGGCCAGTTGCGTGTTAAAACGAGCTAAGCGCAACGCTGCACCGGCGCAATATACAAAGGCAGCCACCCATCCAATTTTACCTAGATCCTGTAACGCCCAACTGAAGGCCACCAGCGCAGGAGCCACACCGAATGACACCATGTCCGCCAGGCTATCGTACTCGGCACCAAAATCACTCTGGGTATTAGTCATGCGTGCTACACGACCATCTAGGCCATCAAGCACCATAGCCACAAAAATGGCGATGGCGGCGTTTTCGAAATTGCCATCCATGCCAGCAACAACAGCGTAAAAACCGGAGAACAAAGCTCCCGTTGTAAATAGGTTAGGGAGGAGATAGATCCCTTTGCGGTCACGCTTTACGACGATAGATTCAGGGTTCGAATCTGGAGTAGATACCGGCGTTTCTTGTTCATCACTCACTACAGCTTCCTTCTAATCTAATGCTGTCATTAGATAATATCTGGATTTAATGGTTCACATTATGGGCTAAAGCAGCGCTTCTCGCTATGTTAGCGGACGGCTGTTGTCCATAACGCCTGTAATAATGGTTCATTCATACGTTGCGTTTGCGCACATAAACCAATGGCAAACGGTTCAAGCTCAGGTCGAACCGGCAACACACGTACTCGACTTGCAAGCGGACTATTATGCAAAACCAGTTCAGGTACAACCCCAACACCCACCCCAAGCGCCACCATACTGACTATGGCTTCATTGCCAGATACCTGCGCGTAGATACGAGGCTTCACCCCTCGCGCGGTAAACCATTGGTTCACCCGTGATCGTGCCAAGCCCGACTCAGACAACACCATGGGCACCTTGCCCCAATCAATCTCGGTTTGTGCAATTTCAGGGACAGTCCCTAATGCACGAGGCGCGATAAATAAAAGTGGGGACGAAGCCATAGTACGGAAAGTCAGCCCGTCGGGCAGCTGTTCCGGCCTGGCTGCAATGACAACATCCGCCCCGCCCGACTCAGCACGGGGGATCGATTCAGCTGCATCGCCTGTGTGTAAGCGTAAATCCACTTTTGGGTAGCGCTCACGAAAACGCGCGAGCAAATCAGCTAAAAAGCTATAACTTGCGGTTACTGAGCAATACAATGTCAGCGAACCTTCCATATCGCTCACATTCGTATCAACCGCCGATTGCAAAGCCTCCCATGCAGCAAGCGTTTGCTCCGCATGTTGACGAAACAACTCCCCGGCCGGGGTCAGCGTTAGTGGCCCACGATCTCGATTCAGCAATTGAGCCCCCGCCTCCTCCTCCATTCGCACAATGCGACGACTTAAAGTCGAAGCACTCATATGCAACTCCTGCCCCGCTCGCGCCAGATTTTGCGCTGCGGATACCGCTAGGAAAATCCGCAAGTCTTTGTAATCCATCGACTTTATCTACTTATATATGAAGACTGATATTAGGTTGCATATATTGCAACAAGATGACGCAAATATAGCATTTTACGCAACGTGATTCTTCCCCTATCATGCCAGCGAAATTTTTACTTAAATCTACCCGAAAGCGTCCGCAAAGAAGGCCTGACAAGGCGCTAGTTCAGTGGGAGCGCGGAGCTTATTGTAATAAGTGAGCACTCACAGTGAACTAGCAACACAGCCAGGGCGATGTAGGCAGCTTTCAACAGAAGGAGAATATGATGGGCGCTAACTACTTCAACACCCTAAACCTACAACAAAAGCTGGATCAGCTTGGCCGTTGTCGTTTTATGGATCGTTCAGAATTCGCTTCAGAAGCTGAATTCCTAAAAGGCAAAAAAATCGTCATCGTTGGTTGTGGTGCTCAGGGCCTAAACCAAGGCATGAACATGCGCGATTCTGGCTTAGACGTGTCTTACACTCTTCGTGCTGCTGCGATCGAAGAAAAACGTCAGTCTTGGAAAAACGCGACTGAAAACGGCTTCACTGTTGGCACTTACGAAGAGCTGATCCCTACTGCTGACCTAGTCATGAACCTGACGCCAGACAAGCAGCACACTGCTGTTGTTACTGCGATCATGCCGTTAATGAAAGAAGGCGCTTGCTTGGGTTACTCACACGGCTTCAACATTGTTGAAGAGGGCATGCAAATCCGTGACGACCTTACCGTTGTAATGGTTGCACCAAAGTGCCCAGGTTCTGAAGTTCGTGAAGAGTACAAGCGTGGCTTCGGTGTTCCAACACTAATCGCTGTTCACCCTGAAAACGATCCAAAAGGTGAAGGCTGGGACATCGCGAAAGCATGGGCGGCTGGTACTGGCGGCCATCGCGCCGGTTGCTTGGAATCGTCTTTCGTTGCTGAAGTTAAGTCTGACCTTATGGGTGAGCAGACTATCCTTTGTGGCATGTTACAAACCGGTGCCATTCTTGGTTTCGAAAAAATGGTTGAAGACGGCATCGACGAAGGCTACGCAGCTAAGTTGATCCAGTACGGTTGGGAAACTGTCACTGAAGCGCTTAAGTACGGCGGCATCACCAACATGATGGATCGTCTGTCTAACCCTGCGAAAGTGGTTGCTTTCGACATGGCTGAAGACCTAAAAGAATTGATGCGTCCTTTGTTCCGCAAGCATCAGGCTGACATCATCGAAGGCGAATTCTCAGCAACTATGATGGCTGACTGGGCAAACGATGATAAAAACCTACTCACTTGGCGTGAAGAAACTCTGGCGACTGGCTTTGAAAAAGCACCAGCGTCAGACGTTGAAATCGACGAGCAAGAATACTTCGACCACGGCATCATGCTGGTTGCTATGATCAAAGCGGGCGTTGAGCTAGCGTTTGAATCTATGGTTGAGAGTGGCATCGTTGAAGAGTCTGCATACTACGAGTCTCTCCATGAAACTCCGTTAATCGCTAACACTATTGCCCGTCGTAAGTTGTACGAAATGAACGTGGTTATTTCTGATACTGCAGAATACGGTAACTACTTGTTCTCACACGCCGCAGTGCCATTGTTGCGCGAGAAGTTCATGCCGCACATCAATACTGACGTGATCGGTAAAGGTCTGAAAGTTAAATCAAACTCTGTTGATAACAAGCGTTTGATCGAAATCAACGAATTGATCCGTAACCACCCAGTTGAGTGGGTTGGCCAGGAACTTCGTGGTTACATGACAGACATGCAGCGTATTGTTGAAACATCTAACTAAGCACATTTGCTACAGTAAATTGCTACAGTAAATTGCTAAGTTAAATTGCTAAGTTAAATTGCTTTAACAGTGTAAAAGCCCCGTTTGCGCAAGCAACTCGGGGCTTTTTTTCACCTATGAGAAACACCAGAACAAATCCCATCAACCAAGGGCACCTCTGAATAACGCAGCGATGAAAGCCCTTGTTTATTGGTAGTGATGGGCGTGGGCTGTATTGACAATATAAGACACTTCATCTCATTGTTGTTGATCTTGGCAAGGACTCGTCATTACCTTCGATCAACACCTCGACCTGAAGCACTACCGCACTCACACGCTACATGACTGAGTTATTCAGAGGTTCCCAAGATATATTGCCTAACAATTGGATGACTTCAATCAAAACAATGAGCTAATAATACCGACAATGGCGCTCAACAGCTCTTCAACACAAAGTTCATCTATGTATAATCTTTGACGTTTCACGTATTCAATCAATACATTCTTAATTCATAAGATAAAAAAGGAAGCATCATGAAATCATATACTCTGCTAGCCTCTGCACTTATTTCAGTATCACTACTAGCAGGCTGCAGCGACGAGCCTGAACAGCAAGAAGAAGTAACAGTAGAAGTTGTAGAAACTAATCACGCTGAAGAAGTGAAAGTTGTAACTTCTGACCTAGAAGCGTCTTACGCTGACCTACGTGCAAAAACCAGCAAAGCACTGGACAAAGCGAAAGATGCTGTTGAAGCTTTAGAGGCCGTAGAAGAGAGCCAAGAAGCCCTTGAAGAAGTAATCAAACAGCTTGATACCGTGGTTAAATCTGAAGAAGCACACAAAGCAAACGCTTCAGAAATGGTTGCCAAAGAGCTACGTGAAGCTGCCGCTCGCCTAGAAGGCAAAGCTAAATAAGTAGAAGACACTTCTACATCAAGCCGGTATCCAGCGATACCGGCTTTTTTGTTTCCACTCCCTAATCCGTGCGCCCCTTCAATATAGTCTTTATAATCATCACTCATGTGACACTTATTCCAGTAACACTTACTCCAGTAAAAAGAAGCGATCCAACGATGAACCCAGATTTGAGCAAACTCCAGCCGTATCCCTTTGAAAAACTGGCCAAGCTGAAAGGTGCCGTAACACCGCCTTCAGAGTTGGAGCACATTGCCCTATCCATTGGTGAGCCTAAGCATCCTGCACCAGAGTTTGTTCTCAATACGCTCCGCGACGAACTGCAGCGTGTAGAAAACTACCCGACGACCAAAGGGCTTCCTGAGCTCAGCGATACTATTGCACAGTGGCTGGAACGACGTTTTACACTTGAACATGTTGACCCTATTTCTCAAGTCATTCCGGTTAACGGAACTCGTGAAGCGATCTTTGCCTTTACTCAAGCGGCGGTTGATCGTTCTCAAGACAAACCATTGGTCGTTTGCCCAAATCCGTTTTATCAAATATACGAAGGTGCAGCTTACCTCTCAGGTGCTGAACCACACTTCTTACCCTGCTTAGAAGGAAATGGCTTTAATCCAGATTACGATGCCGTACCGGCGGATATCTGGCAGCGTTGCCAAATATTATTTGTGTGCACACCGGGCAACCCAACCGGTTCGACATTAAAGCTGGAAGACTTTAAAAAACTTATTACTCTCGCCGATGAACACGACTTCATACTCGCCAGTGATGAATGTTACTCAGAGATATTTGTTGAAGGTGCAGAGGCACCTATAGGCTTGCTGGAAGCGTGCGAATTATTGGGACGTAAAGACTTCAAACGCTGCGTGGTATTTCACTCACTTTCTAAGCGCTCTAACTTGCCCGGCCTACGTTCTGGCTTTATTGCTGGTGACGCAAATTTACTTAAGCCATTCCTGCTGTACCGAACCTATCATGGTTGCGCCATGTCAGTTCATACACAATTAGCCAGTATTACTGCCTGGAATGATGAACAACACGTCATTGATAACCGCACCCAATACACACAAAAATTCCGCGCTGTATTAGAGACACTGCAACCAGTACTTGATGTAAAACAAACCGACGCTAGCTTTTATTTATGGCCAAAAACGTCAATCAATGAAGAGACGTTTGCGCAACAACTGTTCGCACAGCAAAACGTCACCGTACTGCCAGGCTCTTATTTATCGCGCACGGTAGATGGCATTAATCCTGGTGCAGGCCGAATTCGTATGGCGCTCGTGGCAGAAACATCAGAATGTATTGAAGCGGCCCAACGAATTCGTCGTTTTATTGAAAGTCTATAAAGACCCAGAGGAGCAATTATGAGCATTACAGAAAACACCTTTGGTACTGAAATTACCAGCGAAGACATCATCGACACCTTAGGCTTCTTTGATGATTGGGAAGAACGCTACAAATACATCATTGATCTGGGTAAAGAATTACCCGCGATGGATGATAAAAAGAAAACCGAGCATTTTTTATTACGTGGCTGCCAAAGCCAGGTCTGGATTGACCACGAATTAAAAGACGGCGTTTTATTATTTGAAGCCGACTCAGATGCCCACATAGTGCGTGGATTATTAGGCATGGTGCTCGCGGCTTATAACCACAAAACACCGGAAGACATTATTGCCTTTGATATTGAGGGTTACTTCCAGCAAGTGGACTTGGTAAAACACCTAAGTCCAACACGTGGCAATGGCTTACGAGCGATGGTGCAGAAAATCAAAGATACGGCGGCTGCGGCTTAATAAGCTTTCAACCACTCACAGGCCAGAGTGAAATCTCTGGCTTGATTACATACCTTTGCCATTCACCAAAACAGCATCTAATGCTTTCTGGCAATGAACAGCAACTCGAGAGCTGCCTGGACAGGCTTTATAATTAAATCACTCATTTTCAAATCCTGTCACGACTTTATCTGCCTCAACATCCCAATTACATTGCGTATAGTAAAAGCCTCCTTCAACAACAATGGCTTGGGGTTCTGAGTCTAAGTTACATTGCACGACGAGTTCATGACCTCGCGCTTCAGCATTTTCTTCTCTCGTCCGTTTTACGCCTTCCCAAATTTTGTACTCCTCTCCCCCATACGTCACAAAAATTTGCTGGGGAAACACAAACTCACCCGGTAGAAACTTACCCAGCCAACTTTGATCAAACACCGCGGGCATTTCAAAATAGCCTCTATCGTCGGTCATGGTTTCATCTGTGTTATGCCCAGATGAATAGAATTTCTCAACCACTCGCTTAACATGAGCTCCTTTAACTGGCTCCCCATTTAAAGTAATCACACCCGAAATCGCAGAAAAGAGGCAGACTTTTTTAGGCTCGAACAAAGACATAGATAAAGCTCCTGACGCCATCAGCGAGAGTGCTAGAAACACAAAAATGGATGTATGGCGCTTATTGATCCTCATCCGTTTCGACACCCCAGTCACATTGCGTATAGTAAAAGCTTCGTTCAACAGCAATGGCTTGAGGTTCTGAATCTAATTTACATTGCACGACAAGTTCATGACCTCGCGCTTCAGAATTTTCTTCCTTCGTCCGCTTCACTCCAGCCCAGATTTTGTACTCCTCCCCCTCATACGTCACAAAAACCTGCTGAGGGACCACAAACTCACCCGGTAAAAATTTACCCAAACGGCTTTGGTCAAACACGGCTGGCATTTCAAAATAGCCACTGTCATCGGTCATGGTTTCATCTGTGTTATGCCCAGATGAATAGAACTTTTCAACCACGCGCCTAACGTGCGCTCCCTTAACTGGTTCCCCATTTAAAGTAATCACACCGGAAATCGCAGAAAAGAGGCAGACTTTTTTAGGCTCGAACAAAGACATAGATAAAGCTCCTGACGCCATCAGCGAGAGGGCTAGAAACACAAGAGTGATTGCATGGCGCTTATTAATCATCCGTAATCCGCTAATAGCTAATATCTGCTACTCACAACTACAGCCCTAGCTCCGTTAACCCCGGATGATCATCGGGCCTAACATCTCCTTCCCAGCGGAATTTTCTATCCTGCTCGGTAATGGCTACATCATTAATACTGGCATGCCGTTCGGCCATTAAGCCGTTCTCATCGAACAACCAGTTTTCATTACCGTGAGAGCGGAACCAATTTCCTTGGTCATCGTGCCACTCATAAACAAATCGAACCGCGATACAATTATCAGTGTGAGCCCAGACTTCTTTAATTAAGCGGTACTCGTTTTCTTTCTGCCACTTGTTCGTTAAGAAAGCGGCTATTTGTTCACGCCCTTGTAAAAACTCAGAGCGATTACGCCAGCGGGAATCTGGCGTATAGGCCATAGCGACTTTTTCCGGTTGTTTACCATTCCAAGCGTCTTCGGCCTTGCGCGCTTTGATGACTGCATCGTCATAAGTAAAAGGCGGTAACGGTGGGCGTTGTTCTAGGTCAGGCATGCTTACTCCGAGTAATTAACATATAGATGGGCAGAAAATTCAATTAAGAGGTAATCACGACCCTCTATCAAACGCCAGATTTTCAGTCTATGGCCATTAATTCACCAGAATGGCAGATAGGCCTCACGTATTTAGATTGTCGTATTCGCCTTACGCTACCTATACCGCGTCCATGTTTTCTTCTGCCTAGTGGGCTAAAGCGGCGTAAGAGATGTGATAGGAACTCTTTGCCGCCTTTATTACCCGTTATTACCCTTTATTACCGGTTATTACAGCCAACGACGAACACGCTGGCAGTATTGGCGATACTCTTCACCGAACAATTGATTCAACACTCGCTCTTCCGGGATAATCTGAAAGCGGGTGATGTACCCCACAAAAAATACCACACCGACAAAAGCCAATGGCGTACTCAGCCAAACGCCGAAGCCAGTCAGTAAAAAAGCCATCCCAAGATACATAGGGTTTCGGGTGATTCGGTATATGCCACGAGTCACTAACGATGACGCTGCTTCTATTTTTAATGGATTGATCGTCGTTTTTTGACGAATAAAGGCAACCAAACCACCTGAGTCTAGTAGCAAACCAATAACCAGAAACATGCCTGCGATACTATTGGTGAGCATCGGCAGTGGATTTATTTGAAATGAATAATGCGCAATTACCCACATTATTCCCGCTGATAATATGCCTATTATTGGCGGTGGAATTTTATGTTCTAGAAAGCTCATTTGTTACCTAAAAAATTGTTCATTATCGGGTTCATCAGAGGTTGAAATTAGACTTTACCGTAAAGACTCTGATGACTAGCGGGTTTTGGCTATTTTTCTACAGGCTGAAAGCCCGCCTGGAAGCGCATGCTTTATGCGCGTCCCATCATGCTTTTAGTGAGGAACAACAGCTGATTGTTATCCGATCCACGAACCTTTCTCTTTCCTTCGAAGTTTAAGTGCAGCAGTGATATATCCAACCGCCAAGGCTGCCATGAAACCAATTCGAGTCGTAGCACCAGAATCGAACCTCTCATCCGAAAATAGAGGTGCTATAGCCATAAGTACCATTGCTATCGACAATAATATGCCCGCTAAAAGCAATATCCGCCAAGATACCAAAGAACTTCCTTGTATCGGCTCTCCATCAAGCAGTAATGTCCAACCGCTAATCACCATTAACATACCAAACGGGCACAAGAACGAGAACATGAAAGCAATGCTAAAGTCGAAATCACCAACCAGTAGACCTAGAAAGGTTATTCCCCCCATCAGGGCACCAAATCCGAAAATGGAAGCCCTAAAATAACAACTAGAAGACCCAGAGCTCTATATTTCATTATCAAATGCTTGTTGGAATTCAGGATAACGCTCGCAGAGCCGGGTCTGTTTTTCAAGGCTAATGCTTGCAGGGTCCGTGTTGCTGCGTTTGTTATGTATCCCGAATTCACAAAAATATCTAAGGTAATCCATGGCAAAGCCGTTTTTAAATGCTATTATTGACCTTATTTACCAAAATAACCCTTGAGAGGGGGTTTTATGCTAGTTGAATTTACAGTAAAAAATTATCGCTCTATTAAAGAAGAGCAAGTTTTTAGTATGGTTAAGGCGACAGGCGGGGAGCTGGAAAGTACTAATAGCTTTCAGCCTAGCGCCCCTGCAAGCGTTGCTCTCTTGAGGTCTGCAGCAGTTTATGGTGCAAACGCCGCTGGAAAATCAAATGTTATTCGAGCAATGATGGAGATGGAGTCAATTGTTCGGAACTCAGCTTCGTCTAGCCAAGAAGGAGATGAAATTTCAGTTACTCCATTCTTATTTGATGAGTCATCGTGTTCTGAGCCTACTGAGTTTGAGATGGTCTTCATCAGTGAAGGCGTAAGATATCAATTTGGGTTTTCCGCGACGAAAACTCATATCGTTGAGGAGTGGTTGATTGCCTACCCCAAAGGTCGTGCTCAAAGATGGTATTCAAGAGGCTACAATGAGAAAAAGAATACATCTGAATATAAATTTAGTGATTTTCTGCTAGGTCAAAAGTCCGTATGGCAAAACGCCACTCGATCTAATGCTCTTTTCCTATCTACCGCTGTTCAATTAAATAGCGACCAGCTTAAGCCAGTATTTAATTGGTTTAAAGAAACCCTACGGCCTGCAAATATTGGCGGTTGGGGCCCAGAATTTACTGCCTCCCTATGTGATAAAGAAAACTCTAAAGCCAGAGTTCTAGAGTTTTTAAAAGCAGCAGACTTTGATATTCATGACATTAGAATTGATAAAGAAAAGTTCGACGCTGAATCTTTGCCTGAGGATATTCCTGATTCCGTTAGAAAAAAAATTGTTAAGGAAATGAAGGACAAGGAGATTATTGATATTAAGACGATTCATAAATCAGTATCTGGAAATCTAGTTCCACTAGATTTTGATGAGGAATCCGATGGTACTCAGAAATTTTTCTCATTTGCAGGGCCTTGGATTGACACCCTAAACAAAGGCTACGTGCTCGTAATTGATGAACTTCATGATAATCTTCACCCAAAGATGGTTAAATATTTGGTAAATCTCTTCCATAGCGACAAGACCAACCCAAATAACGCACAGTTGATTTTTACAACGCATGAAACGTCAATTTTAAGTCAGAATGACTTTAGGCGTGATCAGATTTGGTTTTGTGAAAAAGACGATAGACAAGCCACTTCCTTGTACCCTCTGACTGATTTTAGCCCCCGCAAAGATAGAGAAAATATTGGACTTGGATATTTGTCGGGGCGTTATGGGGCTCTTCCATTCATCAGACCTTTTGATCTGGAAGCTGTGTAAATATGGGTACCGACAATCTATTTCATAAACGTAAAGCAAAGGCTGCCGATCAATTAGAGAGACGAAAAGCTAAGCGTTCATCATATGAAAAGGTTTTAATCGTCTGCGAAGGGGAGAAAACGGAGCCTAATTATTTTAATGAGTGCATCCAGTTTTATAAATTAAATACTGCAAATGTCGAAGTTGATGGTACATGCGGGTCAAGCCCTAAGAGCGTTTATGAAAGAGCTATCGAGCTTTGGGAGGCTGAAGAAAGAAAGGGAGATTCTTATGATCGAGTTTACTGTGTTTTTGATAGGGACAATCATGAAACCTATGATGAAACAGTAAAAAGAATATCTGATCACAACTCTGAAGATGTTTTTTATGCAGCGGTATCTGTACCTTGCTTTGAATATTGGCTTCTTTTGCACTTTAAATATACAACAAGACCTTACGCTGCCGCAGGAAAGTTAAGTATTGGTGGTGAGGTACTGAAAGAGCTTAAAGAGGTGATGCCTGATTATGAAAAAGGTAATAACAATATATTTTCATCATTGTCTAAGCAAATTGAATTTGCGAAAGAGAATGCTGATAGAGCCTTGAAACATGCAAAAGACAATCATACTGACAACCCCTCTACCAGCATTCATGACCTCATTGATTATCTGCAAAATCTGAAAAACAGACTCTAGGTTAACAGCTTAATAGTATGCCAGCACACTTCCCCGGAACTAATAAAAGCCCGAAAACTCTGTAACCCATTGATTTTAAAAGGGAATATTCCATTACATTGTCAGTCCATTCTGTGAAAGTGTGCGCGCACACTATTTCGGCTAACCATGACACACTTATTTATTAACCAGATTTATAACTTACTGGTTTAAGTGAGTTTAAGCTAACACCCAGTGACAAAGCCTGCAACTTGATTTGTAAAGTGTGCCAAGTATTTCTGATTCTTCAAAAATATACTGTTTACAACCTACAGACCTAATAATTGAAATAACAATTTTTTAAACAGCTGTGAGCAGTGTTTGGGTAGACTGGTGTTTTAGTAAAAGGTGAGAAGAACTCAAGCCTCGAAAGCCGTTTGAGCAGTTGATTAAAAGCAATCGTATAATTTGCTGTGATATAAAAAAGCCCGAGCCTTTTGTTTTCTGCTATGGGGTAACGACAGAATAACAATTGAAACTCAGGCTTTTTTGCTGACTTAAAATCTATTAATTGATTTTAGGATCCAGCGCACCGCTCTGGTATTTTTCGAACATGCCATCAAGTGAGATAGGCTTGATCTTAGAGGCATTGCCCGCCGTACCGAATGCTTCGTAACGAGCCATACAAATATCGCTCATTGCTTTTACAGACGCAGAGAAGTATTTACGTGGATCAAATTCGCTTGGGTTTTCCGCCAAGAAACGACGAATCGCACCGGTAGATGCCAAACGTAAATCGGTATCGATGTTCACTTTGCGAACGCCGTATTTGATGCCTTCAACGATCTGCTCAACCGGCACACCGTAAGTCTCAGGGATCTCACCACCAAATTCATTGATGATCGCCAACCATTCTTGCGGTACGGAAGAAGAACCGTGCATTACTAGGTGGGTATCAGGAATACGCTGGTGAATCGCTTTAATGCGATCAATTGCCAGAATGTCATCCGTTGGTGGACGAGTAAATTTGTAAGCACCGTGCGAGGTACCACACGCAATGGCTAATGCATCAACGCCGGTTTGCTTAACAAAGTCAGCCGCTTCTTCTGGGTTTGTCAGCATCTGGTCGTGGCTTAGAATACCTTCTGCGCCAATGCCGTCTTCTTCACCGGCTTGGCCAGTTTCTAAAGACCCCAAGCAACCCAGCTCACCTTCAACTGAAACACCACATGCATGGGCCATTTCAACCGTACGCTTGGTCACATCAACGTTGTATTCATAGGTCGTTGGCGTCTTACCATCCGTTCCTAATGAACCGTCCATCATGACTGAGCTGAAGCCCAACTGAATAGAACGCTGACACACAGTCGGAGACGTGCCGTGATCCTGGTGCATACATACTGGAATGTGCGGAAACTCTTCAATCGCCGCCAAAATCAGGTGACGCAAGAAAGGTGCACCCGCGTATTTACGAGCACCAGCAGAAGCCTGAACGATTACCGGTGAATCGGTTTTGTCCGCTGCTTCCATGATCGCGCGCATCTGTTCGAGGTTGTTCACGTTGTATGCAGGAACGCCGTAGCCAAACTCGGCGGCGTGATCAAGCATCTGACGCATGCTGATTAAAGCCATGTAAATACCCTTAAGAAACGGTTATTGAAAAGGTTAATAAGATTGAGCCGTATTCTAACGACTATGTTCCGCTTTAGGAACCGAAAGCCGAGTTAGTCACCTTGCGTAGTGGTCAAATCATCCATCTTAACCAAAAACCCGACTTACGCCGGGTTTTTAAAACATGTGGATCAGTTAGGGTTCCACGTAGGAATGACACCCATGTTTTCGACATGTCTAATTTGCGACTCGACCAACTCAGAAGCCGCCGCATCCTCATCGACCACGTGCGCAGCGCAGGAGGCTAATAAGATGCTAGCGAACACTAAACTCAGTTTCATGACTTAGCGCGTGCTTCTAATACAGCCACAGCAGGCAACACTTTGCCTTCAACGAATTCTAGGAAGGCACCGCCGCCAGTCGAGATGTAAGACACTTTATCGGCGATATCGTATTTATCCACCGCAGCCAAGGTGTCACCACCACCAGCAATCGAGAAAGCATCTGATTCAGCAATGGCCAGTGCCAAAGCTTTGGTGCCTTCGCCAAACTGATCAAATTCGAACACACCTACTGGACCGTTCCAGATGATGGTTTTTGCTTCTTTCAATTGAGCGGCCAATGCGGCGGAGCTATCTGGGCCGATATCAAAAATCATGTCGTCTTCAGTGACGTCGTCAGCTGATTTCAAAGTCGCTTCTGCTGTTTCTGCGAATTCTTTGGCGCACACCACGTCGGTAGGTACTGGAATAGAGACTTTTTCCATCAGTTTTTGCGCCGCTGGAATCAAGTCGTGTTCACACAGTGATTTACCTACGGGCTTGCCCGCTGCAGCGAGGAAAGTGTTGGCGATGCCGCCACCGACGATGATTTGATCACAAATATCAGACAGGCTTTCGAGCACTTCTAACTTAGTTGATACCTTAGAGCCACCCACAATCGCCACTAACGGACGTGCTGGGTTATCCAGTGCTTTGCCAAGTGCTTCTAATTCAGCTGCCAACAAGGGGCCAGCACACGCAACCGGGGCAAACTTAGCCACGCCATGTGTTGATGCTTGAGCACGGTGTGCTGTACCGAAAGCGTCCATAACGAAGATGTCGCATAGCTCGGCATAGGCTTTGGCCAACTCGTCTTCGTCTTTCTTTTCGCCTTTGTTAAAGCGTACGTTTTCAAGTAATGCTAATTCGCCGTCGGCCAATTCGATGCCCGCACGAAAATCTTTCACCACATTCACATCACGGCCAAGTAAACCACCAAGATGATCAGCAACAGGCTGCATTGAAAATTCTTCGGCGTATTCGCCTTCGGTCGGACGACCAAGGTGAGACATAACGATAACTTGAGCACCCGCTTCAAGCGCGTGTTGAATGGTCGGCAGTGATGCACGGATACGCACGTCTGATGACACTTTGCCATCTTTTAGCGGTACGTTTAGGTCTTCGCGGATCAGAACCTTTTTTCCTTTCAGGTCCAGGTCGGTCATTTTTAACACTGTCATTGTTATGTCCTATCTAATTAGATCACTTATCAAATTCATATTTGCCTAGCAGAGGCATGACGCTGATCGCCTTAACGCTTAAGCGCCATCACCAGCGCCGTATCCAACATACGATTGGCAAAACCCCATTCGTTATCAAACCACACCATTAGCTTAAGCAACTGACCACCACTGACGCGAGTTTGCGTTGCATCGACAATCGCCGAGCGTGGGTCATGGTTGAAATCGATAGAAGCATGGGCCTCTCGGGTTATCCCCAAAATGGCGCTGTATTCATTTTCGGCGGCGGATTGTATCAGGTCATTCACGTGTTGTGATGTGGTCGAACAGCCCAATTGTAGACTGATGTCTAGGACTGACACGTTAATCGTCGGCACTCGTATATGAAGGCACTCAATTTTACCCGCCAGCTTGGGCATCAAACGTTCGATACCTGCAGGCAATCCGGTATCGACCGGGATAATACTCTGTACCGATGAACGCGTACGGCGTAGGTCAGAATGATAGGCATCAATCACAGGTTGATCGTTCATGGCCGAGTGAATTGTCGTCGTCACTCCCGCTTCAATGCCGCATGCTTTATCAATTAAGGTGAGTACAGGAATCAGTGCGTTGGTTGAGCACGAGCCGTTCGACACAATCAAATCACTAGGGGTTAACGTATCGTCGTTATGTCCAAAAATAATGGTTTTATCGACAGCGCTATCGGCTGGGTTTGAAATAAGTACCTTTTTAGCACCGCTTTTTAAATGCAATTCGGCATCATCACGCGTGCGCGTCTGGCCGCTGCATTCTAAAACCAAATCAACGCCCAACTCAGCCCAATTCAGTTCCGCCGGACTATCGGCATGACATACACGAATGCGGTCGCCATTCACCATCAAGTAGCTGTCATCAATAATACTGACGGTACCGCCAAAGCGACCATGGGTGCTGTCGTAGCGCAGCATGTAGCTCACCGTTTCAATGTCGGCTAGCTCATTAATGACAACCACCTCAAGATCTTGGCGATAGCCATTCTCGTATAAAGCGCGCAAGACGCAACGACCGATGCGTCCAAAACCGTTAATGGCAATACGAGTGGTCATAACAAAGAGAACCCTAATAGACAGCCCGATATGGGGAAGTTAAGGCGCTATTGTCGCGGATTTAGCCACCAGAGGCAAAAGCGCTACAATACTAGCCTTACTTTAATTCGACCTATCGAGGTTCTCCTGACAAACAACGCCTGCCCCTTGTGCTTCAACTCAAATAACCTTGAGAATTTACACGCCTCAGATCAGCGTCGTTACTTCGCATGTCCAGTGTGCAGCCTAGCCTTTGTACACCCGGATGATTACCTCACTGCCGATGAAGAACGCACCTTTTACGATACACATGAAAACAGCATCGAAGACAAAGGCTATGTGCAATTTTTGAATATTCTTGTTGAGCCCTTATTAGCTTTAATCCCCACCCAAGGTCGGGAAAACTTACAGGCACTAGACTACGGCTGCGGCCCGGGGCCAACACTTTCTATTTTGTTAGAAAATACCGGTATTGCTTGCGATAACTACGATCCTTTTTTTGCGAATAATGCTTTACGAGAACAATACGACATCATCACCGCGACCGAATGTTTTGAGCATTTTCACCACCCGGCAGAAGAGCTTAAAAAACTGTGCAATGTGTTAGCACCAAACGGTTACTTAGCCTTAATGACTAGCCGCTGGGAAAATTCAGAAAAATTCGCAAACTGGCATTACACTCGCGATCCAACCCACGTGGTGTTTATGCATGATAAAACCATTGAATTTATCGAAGAAGAATATAATTCAAATGTCGTTTTTAAAGACGAAAAACGCGTGGTTATTTTTAGAAAAAAATAAATTAATTATTCGACAAAAATTCACTCGGCGTCATTCCATACTGCTGATGAAAACGACGGGAAAAATGACTGGGGTTAGCAAACCCTAATTCATAGCTAGCCGATGTAATAGAAAATCCACTGCGGATTAACGTGCAGGCTTTTTCTAAGCGACGCTGTTGTTGATACTCTGCAGGACTACAACCCAAATTATTTTTAAACTGTTGATACAGTTTTGTGCGCGACATGCAGGCAATTTTTGCCAACTGCTCAATATCAACAGGATGCGCTAAGTTTTCTTCAATGTGTGCCACGGCATGGGTTAAACCAGATTTAGTAGGGTTTTCTTGTATACAGCGTAATAAAAAATCACGCCCCTGCTGACGTAACATGCGAGCCACCAGCTCATTAACGCCAAAGTTAAGAACTAAATCTGAATCATCTTCATTGCATACATGGCTAGCGACGATACGCTCAAGCAATTGCTGAGTGGCATCTGTGTGCATCAAATGCAATTGACGCTCATCCACCTGCCAATCACCCATCTCTTTGGTTCTGCGACTACTTGTATTGAGCTGATCACAGACTTTACGCAAGGTTTCGCGCGGAATCTCTAACGTCATACACGTAGTAGGAATATCCAGCGACGCCTCAGGAAAGTCGATCTCTACATATTCGCCGGGTGCGACAACAAAAGACTCATGCGGTAAAAATTCTGTGGAGAAGCCATCCATGCCGTGCATCACTTTACGACCCGTCATCATTCCACAATACAGCAATTCACCTGCGTCCAAGCGCACACGATCAGCTTGCTCGTAGGTATCGTACACAGACAGCTCGGCCAGTTGGCTAGCATACACAGTACGATTTTCGATTAACCGACGCGGTGCTACTTGAGCACGATGTTTTTTCGCTAACGCCGTTAATTGGCTTGTTCTTATCATTTAAATCACCGTCATTCGCTGCCACGTTGACCAAGTGTAATAACGGGCCAGTTTCATAGTTTTACGGTACCGGGACTCTCGGAGCATTCATGCGGACTCTCGTACAAGTCTTTAATCCAATAGACCACATACCCTAGGTACTGACAACACAAAAGCGCGCCTTGATGCGCCAACTGCGACCTTAGTCTAACAACTCAAGCTCTTATGCTAAGTCCGGCTAGGTTGCTGAAAATAACAACGGAGAATGACTATGATTTATGCAAATCCAGGCCAGCCAGGCGCTGTCGTTAGTTTCAAAAAACAGTACGGTAATTTCATTGGTGGCGAGTTCGTTGCCCCTGTCAATGGCCAGTATATGGACAACGTCAGCCCAGTAAATGGTGAAGTCTTCTGTCAGGTGGCTCGTTCAGACGCTGCTGATATCGAAAAAGCTTTAGATGCCGCTCATGCCGCTGCCGATGCATGGGGCAAAACTGCCGTAGCGGAACGCTCTAACGTACTGCTACGCATTGCTGATCGTATGGAGCAAAACCTAGAGCTACTCGCCGTCGCAGAAACATGGGATAACGGCAAAGCCGTGCGTGAAACCCTTGCGGCGGATATTCCTTTAGCCGTTGACCACTTTCGTTATTTCGCTGGCTGCCTGCGCTCACAAGAAGGCAGTATGGCGGAACTCGATGAGACCACTGTGTCGTATCACGTGCATGAGCCTTTAGGTGTGGTTGGCCAAATTATTCCGTGGAACTTTCCGATCTTAATGGCTGCTTGGAAACTCGGCCCAGCACTTGCCGCAGGCAACTGTGTGGTGATGAAACCTGCGGAGCAAACACCGGCCTCTATTTTGGTATTAATGGAATTAATTGGTGATTTATTACCACCGGGTGTGATCAATATCGTTAATGGTTTAGGGGAAGAAGCAGGCCAAGCGCTCGCTACCAGCACGCGTATTGCCAAGCTCGCCTTTACTGGCTCCACGCCTGTTGGCCAACACATTTTACGTTGTGCCGCTGAATCATTGATTCCGAGTACAGTAGAACTCGGAGGTAAGTCGCCGAACGTCTATTTTGAAGACGTTACCCAACAAGAAGACGATTACTTAAGCAAAGCCGTTGAAGGTATGGTGCTGGCATTTTTTAACCAAGGCGAAGTGTGTACTTGCCCATCACGCGCCTTGGTGCAAGAAAGCATCTACGACGAATTTATCGCCAAGGTTATTGAGCGCGCTCAAACCATTAAACGCGGCAATCCACTCGATACCGATGTTCAAGTAGGCGCACAGGCCTCAAAAGAACAGTACGACCGCATCATGAACTACATTCAAATCGGCAAAGACGAAGGTGCTGAAGTTCTGATTGGTGGCGCGGCTGAATCGCTAGAAGGTGATTTAAAAACCGGCTACTACATTCAGCCAACCGTCTTTAAAGGCGACAACAAGATGCGCGTATTCCAAGAAGAAATTTTTGGCCCCGTCATTAGTGTTACGACGTTTAAAGATGAAGCTGAAGCACTCGCCATCGCTAACGACACAGAGTTTGGTTTAGGTGCTGGAGTCTGGACGCGTGACATGAACCGCGCCTACCGCATGGGTCGTGGTATTCAGGCGGGCCGAGTCTGGACAAACTGTTACCACGCTTATCCTGCCCACGCAGCCTTTGGCGGCTACAAGAAGTCAGGTATTGGCCGCGAAACTCACAAGGTAGCGCTTGAGCATTACCAGCAAACGAAGAACTTATTGGTAAGCTACAGCACTAGCCCTCTAGGTTTCTTTTAAGGAGTTTTTTTAAGGGTTTCTCCTCCAGGGTAGGCATAGGTTTCATTTGTATTAGATTACGAGTGACCTATGCCGCTTTACCCTCTTTCGTACTCGTTCCGTGTGGGCGAGTGCGCTTTTTAACCCTACTCACCGCGCTCATTTACGAATACCCTAGTGGGATACTCAGATACAAAGAGCTAGCTCATGTCCTTGTTGTTTCCATTCGAAAACGCGTATGCACAATTACCTGCACAGTGTTTTTCCAAAGCATTACCAACGCCGGTCAAAAAACCTCAATTAATTCGTTTTAATGAAGCCCTTGCTCGCACATTAAATATTGATTTTTCGAACGTCACAGACGATGAGTTAGCGGCTGTATTTTCGGGCAATGAAACACCAGAAAATTCAGAGCCACTAGCCATGGCTTATTCAGGACATCAGTTTGGTAATTTAAATCCGCAGCTTGGTGATGGCCGCGCGATTTTACTGGGTGATTTAATTGACGTGCGCGGCCAGTTAATGGATGTGCAATTAAAAGGCGCAGGCCGAACGCCTTATTCTCGTGGCGGTGATGGTCGCTCACCCATGGGGCCAGCCCTGCGTGAATACATCCTTTGTGAAGCCATGACTGCCTTAGGTGTACCAACAACAAGAGCACTAGCGGTTGTTGCCTCTGGCGAACCCGTGGTGCGCCAACAACGTGAACCTGGGGCTGTATTTACGCGCGTGGCTAGTAGCCATATTCGAGTAGGTACATTCCAGTATTTCGCCTTACGACGTGACGAAGAGGGTTTAACAGCCATCGCTGATCATGTGATCAAACGCCATTATCCTGAGATAGATTCAACAGCAGAAGATCGTTATTTGCAGATGTTTAAAGCCATCTGCAAAGCCCAAGCAGATCTGATTGCCCATTGGATGTTACTTGGTTTTATTCACGGCGTTATGAACACAGATAACATGACCGTCAGTGGTGAGACCATTGATTACGGCCCTTGTGCATTTATTGATGCCTTCAGTATGAATAAAAAATTCAGCTCCATTGACCAACAAGGTCGCTACGCCTACAACAACCAACCAGCCATTGGACAATGGAATCTCGCGCGTTTAGCTGAATCATTACTTAATCTATTTCCCGGTGACGAAAAAGAAGCCGTTGCTGCCGCCACTGAAATTCTGGGTGATTATTCACACTGGCACCATGCCGAATGGCAAGCAGGAATAAATAAAAAGCTTGGGTTTTCGACCGTTGGTGATGCAGATAACGCTACAAATAGAACTGAAAACGATAAGGCATTCAGCGAGCGTTTATTAAAAATACTGGATGATGGCCGTTTAGACTTCACCCTATTTTTCCGCCGGTTAAGTGATATCGCCGATCAAGGAAGTAACGCAGACAGAACATCATTGCTTGCACTAGCCGATGATCCTGAAGCACGTAAAAGTGAACCTTTATTAACTGAGCTGAATACTTGGTTGGATGACTGGCAAGCACGTCTATCTGACCGAGAGGTGGATCTAGTCACAGTAAAAGCGCGTATGCACTCGGTGAACCCTGCCATTATTCCGCGCAATCACAGAGTCGCGGAAGCCATTGCCGCCGCCGAAGACGGCGATTACACCGTATTCGAAAATCTGCTTAGCGCCGTCGAGCAACCGTATCTTAGTCGCCCAGAGTTTGCAGAATATGAAAAAGGCCCTCAGCCTGAGGAGAAAGTGTTAAGAACGTTTTGTGGGACTTGAGAAAGGTAACGCTGCCCGAATTTCAAATTTTCACTTACAATTGTCACCTTTGATGGTGAACGGCGGATATAGTCATAGCCCCTAGTACCTAGGCCAGATAAAGTCCTGCACATTAATATCTTTTGTTTCTTAGGCGGTTTAGCACATGAGTAGCATTCATTTCATCGGTGGTGAAAAAGGTGGCGTTGGTAAATCAGTCGTATCGCGCCTGCTTTCACAATATTTTTTGGATAACAATCAGATGTATGCTGGTATGGATGCAGACCAGTCACACGGCACCTTAACTCGCTTCTACCCTGAGTTTACTCAGCCGATCAATCTTGATGAATATGAAGGTGCGGATAAGATCGTTGAAACCGCGCTGTCTTCCAATGTGAATGTCGTGGTTGATCTACCCGCCCAAAGTGAACGTTTCTTGAATCGCTGGATGGAAGATAACGACGTGACTGAGCTGTGTGATGAAACAGGCCTAACCTGCTACTACTGGTACATCGTTGATGACGGCATTGATTCAGCCAAATTGGCGGCCGCTTTCCTAACCCGCAACCAAGGCCAAATGCCTTGTGTGCTGGTACGCAATCAAGGCCGCGGCGAGACTTTCTCAGCATTGAGTAATGAGTTGGCGAACGCAGGAGTTAGCCCAGATATCACGCTGGATTTACCGGGCTTACACGCAGGCACTATGCGCAAGATTGATAACATGAACCTAAGCTTTTGGGCAGCGGGTAATCTTACTGAACGCGCCGAAGGCGTGTTGTCTTTAATGGAACGTCAGCGCACTCGTGTTTGGGCAAAAAAGGCGTACGCTCAGATTGCTTCTGTGGCGAAACACAATGGCGAACTTACCGCCTAACGCTGACATTGACTAGCCTCTGATTTTAGAGGCTAATCAATCACCGATGCTGTTTATTAGGTGTCATTGCGAAGTGGGGGTTACCTTCCGCTTCCCCCTCTGTGACTCATGTTGTTCCGATTCATTGTTGTCTGTTTCTGTTGTCACTTTATCTGACACGCTCGTGATAATTTGAGGAACAAACCGCTCGGAAAACCCTGCCACGAATGACCAAAATAATAATTTAGAGAAGTCTTGCCCTGTCGCAGGGTAGGTTTTAGTGAAAAAGTCGATGATAAATGTAGCATCCGGAATTTTATTCGCAGGTTCCGGAATATAAAACGCAGGAAATAAATGTCCTGAAATAATGCCCGACAAAAATAGACTGTATAGCACCAAAGAAAATACACCACCAAACACGGGCACTAAAAGAATTTGAAACCATGACTTCGTAAGTAGGATTAATTCATCGTCAGTCACTGTTTTAATGCGCTGCTGAATACTGACAAAACCACCGATAATGCCACATAAAAAAACCGCCCACGTCACCATAAAACGATCGCTAAAGAAAAAGCTGACGGCAAACAGAGCACTAAAAACCACCAACGACGCTGCGGTCATGATAATCAAACGTTTGGTAAGAGTATAAAGTTTGGTGATTCTATCCATGCGACTCCCTCGTCTTATCGGTATGCCTATTATCTAACCATTAAATACAGGAAAGAACTTGAGACACATCACGTTGAGAGAAGGTAGCGTGAAAATAATATATTTGATCAAAACACTCGCTTAAGGTGCAGCTAAAGCGAGTGTTGTTATTTTACGGGGGAAGTAACGTAGAACTAAAGCACGGCAGCAAAAATAACAAATACAAAAATCCCTGCAGCGGTGAAGCCAACCGTCCGTGTCTTAAGCAATGGAGACTGCAAACCAACAATCAAGCCAGTAAGCAAAGTAAGGATCAAACCCAGCGCCATAATCTGTTCAAGTAGGCGAAATAAGCCCGGCCCATGACCTTTGTGCAACTCCATCATGGCAGCGACTAGATCTGGAGAAACCGGAGTTACTTCAACACCTGCGCTGGTCGCTTTAATTTCGTAGTGATCGCGGCTGGTTGGGCGCGTTTGCATTACAGCGCCACGGTCTTTCAGGTATTCAAAATCACTATCCAAACCGGCATTATCAAGCAGCTGTTTTACTTGAGCGGCTTTATCTCTAGAGTCTGAAATAGTGACACCTTCAAGCACAATGGTTTCGCCCTTTTCCATCGAACCCTTGATATCCAATAGGTACAAGCCACCTGACACGGCCATGATAAGCAGAATTGGCGCAAAGAAAGCAGCTAGATATAAATGGATGGTAACGAGAGTTTTACGGGACACTGGGCGTCCTCCATATTAATGATAATTACTCTCAATTATACACAAGGTTATTTCATTCATGTGTAAAGAAGCGTCCCAGTAAGTGCGTTAGGTCAACCAGTTTTGTAAAAACTGCTGCCCGTCTTCTTGTCCCATCCGGTAGGCGTCATCAAGAATGTCTAAATCGGTGGTAAATTGCCCTGCACTGAAGCTTTCTGGGGGGCACATCTCAATCACTTCGCAATCCGCCGGTGGATTTCGAATAAAATCGAGTGATTCATTATATTCAATATGGCGCTGCTGTAATCGCTTTGCCGCAGCGGGATATTGACGCATGATCATTGGGAAGAGGTGTCGTAGGCGGTAGGCTTGCTTACGATAGGACGCCGGGTTCGAGCGAATCACCACAATTTTACGCGCACCACGACGGTAGGCTTCTTTCACCGGCAGAGAATCGGCGACGCCGCCATCTAGCCAATCTCGCCCTCTTAGGCTTACGCGATTACGGAAGGCAATTGGCATGGCTGCGGAGCACTTTACTGCTTGAAAGACTTCATCCACCTCTGGGGCAATATACGCTGGCTCGGCTGTTTCTGCGTCGGTTAATACGACGAGAAATTTACCTTTGTGTTTATTGACTTCGTCCAAGCCTAAATCCAGTTCTCGCTCGGTGACATCCCAAAGCCAATCAATATCAATTAAATGCCCCCCGGTAAAAAAACGACGCACACTTTTAAACTCAGGGCGGCGACAATAATCGGTGATCACTTGATAATTTCGACCATGCTTTTTTCCGAGGTATGCCGCTGCGTTAGATGCTCCTGCAGATACACCAAAGCACCAATCAAACGGGTAAAAATCAGCACTAATAAATTCATCCAGTACGCCTGCGCTGTATATGCCGCGCATGGCTCCGCCTTCCACTATTAATGCGGTTTCAGTCATTACCGGAGATTTTTTCATAGCTGTGGCCATAATCGTGGGATTCCGCGAAGGTGATTGTCATGCTGTCTAATTCATCTTCAGGTACGAGCCCAAGTTTTGTAAATTGTGCTTTATCAAACATGGCAAATTCGGAAGCCGATGTTGCCAATAGATCGCCTCCTTCATCACGTATTTCTCCAGCAATAATATATTTACGCGCGTTTTTTTGCTCTTTTATCCAGCCTGTTGCTGTAACGGTTTGGCCAATATAGATGGGCTTTTTGAACGATACGCTTAAATCACGAGTGAGCGGATATTTGTTGGTAAAGTACATACTCGCCCACCCCATAACTTCATCAAGAATGGTCGAGGTAACACCACCGTGGGCCAGCGTATGCCAGCCCCGTAGATGCTCCGGAGTGGTAACAACAGTACGAACTTTCTCCCCATCGGTTTCAAAGTCCATATTCAACCCATGTGGGTTTTGTGTGCCACAACCAAAACAACGGTGGTCGGCCTTGTTGACGGGAAGCCAGGTCATTCTGTCGTTCACCTTTAGGGATTGTCTTTCAGTTTATTTTACTTTTAACACCACACGATAGCGCGGGCTGCCATTCTCAAGACGATCAATGGCTTTGTTAACATCTGCAAGGTCGAAAACTTCGACTTTAGGTTCGATGTTATGGCGTGCTGCAAAATCAAGCATTTCAGCCAAAACCGCTGGGCTACCTACGGGCGAAGATGAGATTGAGCGCTGCGCCCCCATTAACGACATAACACTAATTGGCATAGGCTCAAGCACGGCACCCACTAAATGCAAACGACCTTTTGGCTTAAGGGTATTTAAATAACCATTCCAATCTAAGGCCACATTCACGGTCGAGATAATAAAATCGAAACTGTATGCCGCTGCTTTTAATTCGTCTTTGCTGCGAGAGTTAAGCGTTTTGTGAGCGCCGAGTTCGAGCGCCTCTTCACGCTTAGAATCCGACGAGGTAAAGGCGGTGACTTCGCAACCCCATTTATTTAAAAACTGCAGCGCCATGTGGCCAAGGCCACCAATACCAATCACGCCGACTCGTGCGGTGGGCGCAACGTCAAACTGCACGATAGGATTAAACACGGTCACACCACCACAAAACAGTGGACCTGCGACTTCGCTGCTGATGCCATCGGGTAATTTAACGACCGCGGCAGATTGCGCACGGACTTTGTCAGCAAACCCGCCGTGACGTCCAATAATCGTACCTTGCGCAGTGCCACAAAGGTTATGGTCACCACTCATACACGTATGACATTCGCCGCAATAGGCCGAGTGCCATCCCAACCCAACACGATCTCCAACCTTTAATGTTTTTACGTGATTACCAACGGCTGCAATTTTACCGGCAACTTCATGGCCTGGTACAAATGGGAATTGGGTGATGCCCCATTCATTGTTCAACATGCTCAAGTCGCTATGGCATATACCGCAGTATTCCACATCAATTTCAACATCATGTGCGCCAAGTGCTCCAGGATCGTATTCAAACGGTTCTAACTCTGCTCCGGGTTTAGCAGCGGCATAAGCTTTGATCATGTTGATCTCCTACAAATTTGTGAAGATGAATTATGCAGGGAATCCGTCTTGGCTTCCTGCATAAGACTGTTCCGTTTTGTGAGTGCCCCCTCTTAAAGACTGCTCTGCAAATATGATTCATCTATTGCAGATTAATTCGTGGCACTCTTGGGGTAAGACGACAATAAAGTTCGTAGCTAATGGTGTTGCAATAACGGGCAACGTCATCAATATCGACCAACTCCCCCCATAGCTCAACGGGTGATCCAATGTGAGCCTCGGGAACATCGGTAATATCGACGGTGATCATATCCATCGACACGCGCCCAATCAGTTCACAGCGTTTGCCTGACACGTTCACTGGGGTGCCTGATGGCGCATGACGCGGGTAACCATCGCCATAACCTATGGCAACCACGCCCACTCGAGTATCGCGCTTTGCCGTCCAGCGTCGTCCGTATCCAACCGTTTCGCCTGCAGGTACATTATGTACACTAATTAAGGCTGACTGCAGCGTCATGACTGGGCGCAGGTTTACATCCTCGGCACTAAACTCTTCTAGCGGCGAGCTGCCGTAAAGCATAATCCCAGGGCGAAGTACGTGCTCACTTTCGATGCCGTTTTTGGTGTTAGCACGCAAGATCGAAGCACTATTACTTAAACTTAACGGCACCGGCCACGCGTGATTTAGCATGAGCGATTTTTGCTCTTCATAAAAAGAAAGATCGGCTTCGTCTGACGTCGCGAAGTGGCTCATAATGTGACGCAGAATCAATCGTTCATCGTTGCGGATGCGGGCAATCATGTCCGGTGCATCTTCCATGCGAACACCTAAGCGATTCATACCGCTGTTCACTTTTAGCCATACAGCGACGTCTTCCTCTAATTCAGCCTGCGCACGATCTCGTAATTGCTGTGAGTGATGAATCACTAACTGCAAATGATGCTTTGCCGCTTGCTCCCACTCTTGTGCATCATAGGCACCTTCAAGAACGAGTATTGGCTGACGAATACCTTCACGACGTAAAAGTAGAGCTTCGTCTACACAGGCCACGGCAAAACCATCCGCCTCGCCTGACAACGCATTGGCACACGCCAACATGCCATGGCCGTAACCATCCGCCTTGATCACGGCGTAAGCTTCGTGCTTTGTACGTTCACGAGCGACACGATAATTGTGGCGCAAGTTGGACCATTTAAGTAAAGCTCGCGTTGGACGGGTCATAGGCGTAGGAAGATTCCTGAAAATCAGTACAATGGTTGGTCCGGATCACTATAGATGTTCCGTAAAAATATCATTATGTCAGTACATTTCTGAACCCGGAAGTTATTCATGCCCAGTCACCCGCTCTTCAGCGATCATACCATTAGCCTGTCGGCCACCTTAGCCGCCACCATTGGGCTGGAAGAGGCTGTGTTACTGACCATATTGAATGACGCTGCCAAAATCCAAACTCAACCTCAAGCGCGGTTGAGCAACGAGGCTTTGCGCCAGCAGCTTCCATTTTGGGATGACGTGACTATACGCCGCGTGCTGAACGGTTTAATTGATAAAGGTTTATTGCGGCTACAAGGGCCAATGTTTCCCGATGCTTCTGGCATTATTTTCATCTTTGATGGTGCAGAACAAACCCAGCAATCTTCAAGACATCAAAGAACTGCTAGTCCGAAACAACCGACACCTTTGGCAAATCCAGCGGCACCGTCGTCATCACGGCCAGAGCCTTCAAGACCAGCGCCCATGCCTGACCAGTGGCAACCTGCCGAAGACACATTACGACGTTTAGAACAGCATAAAATTCCACGCGCCTTCAGCTTTGCACAAATGGATACCTTTGTACTGCAAGGTCTAGAGCAAGGAACGAACCGTAACGACTGGAATACGCGCTTTTTCAGACACGTAAAAAGCCAATGGGTGTTTACCCAGAACGACGCCAACAAGTTCCAGCGTATGCATGAGCGCACTGGCTTCAACCCCATGCAAGATGAAGCCAAACCGATTGGGAGCGACTGGCAGCCAAGCTCGGATGCCCTACAAATCTTGCAGCGCGCCGGTATCGATCCGCAGTTTATTGAAGACGCCGTGCCTGAATTTATTCTCTACTGGAGCGAGCGCGGCGACGTATTTAAAACATGGAACAGCAAATTTATTCAGCATGTACGCCAGCAGTGGGCGCGCTACACTGCAGCGGTCGAGCATTCGCCATTACCAACGCGCATTGAAAACGACTGGCAACCCGCCGAAGACTGTTTCGACATCTTAACCATGGGGCACATCTCAGAAGAGTTTGCGCGCTCGCTTGTGGCTGAGTTTGTTTTATACTGGCGCGACTCGAACCAAGTACACAACAGCTGGAACAGTCGCTTCCTGCAATACGTAAAACAGCAATGGGGCAAACGTCTCGCTGGTCAGACTGACGGAGATAACAATGGACAGCAAGCAACTGCTCAACCGGGTTACACAACAGCTGAAGCAAGCATCCAGCGACTCAAAGATACAAGCTGGTGATCACCAGCCTGACGTCTCGGTAGAACAAAAAGAAGCCATCAATCAGATATTCGAATTGTTTCGCTTCAACTACCACAACCAGTTTTTAAAGGCGTTTCCCGACCTCGATACCATGACTATGGCAAAACGACTGTGGTCACGATTACTCGCTGAATTCAGTGGCGAAGTGATCATGCGCGCCGCGGAAAAAGCCGTAAAAGAAAGCAGCTGGTTGCCCAACGTTCACGAAGTACTCGCCCGCTGTGATATCTCCGAAGTGCTGGGCCTACCCTCTGCACACGCGGCCTATGTTGAAGCCTGCCGCGCGCCCTCTCCTAAAAAAGAATATAAATGGAGCCACCCTGCTGTCTATTTTGCAGGCCGCGCCACCGACTGGTTTTTTATTGCCAACGAACCTGAAGAAAAAACCTTTCCTGTGTTTAAACGCAACTACGACCTATTATTACAGCGAGTGCAAGCGGGCGAAAAACTAGAAATAGATTTACCACCGGCTTTAACAAACGGTGTAGAAACACCATTGTCGCGTGATGAACAAAAAGCGCGCCTAAAAGGATTAATGGGCAAACTTTAAATAAAAATAAAACCAAACGTGAAAATGGCCCGGAAATGGAATTACTCGAACGCGACATATATTGCCCCTACTGCGGTGAATCACAAACCGTACTAATTGATACCTCAGAAGAAGAGCAGACATACATCGAAGACTGCCAAGTCTGCTGCCGCCCGATTGATTTTATTGTAAGTGTCGACAACCAAGGTGATGTGGTTGTTGAGATAAGGCATGAGAATGAAGACTAATTCAGCCATTTAATTCTAATGATAAAGTACCATTTACATTTCTCTTCCTGATAATTCCATCAATATCCTAATTTTTTCTGATCAATGATTATACCCTCTCATTCGCAGTATAAATAATAAATACACAGAAGGAATCTGTTATGAAAAAAACTCTCACCACCTTAGCTAGTCTATTAATCGCGTCAACATCTCAGGCATTACCAGAAGTCACAATCGAATCAATTTACGATCTGCCTAGCTCAGACGCCACGGTCCATAGTTTTACAGGAACTGTTGATGGAGTTAGCTATTATAAATCGCTTCCGAATGACAACCTAGTAACCCAAGATGTATCAATGGCAAGTAAAGCAGAAATTATCAGTGTTTTAATAGCCAACCCAAACCAAGAAATACCTGTATCTTTGCTGACCAGCTACCCTAATATTCCGAGTGATCAGCCGGCTCTAGACTTTCTTTTAGGTATTGGATTAACTGCTACACAAGCAGATTACGAAAAATTCATCGAAAGTTATGTAACAACCATTCGCTTCCAAGGTATACCGCTATCGACAATGGAAGCATCCTTTGAAGGAAGTGATGAAAACTTTACTGTTTTATACAGCGACCAAGACGCTGCAATTTATCAGTGCGACAGAGACACCCACAATCCCACCACAGAACCACGCGATCAGCCTACATCATGCTCAATACTTGCGTACGACATCAACACTGAATCAAATGCATTTATTGATGCTGGCTATTATAAAGACGGAACAATGCTGACTGCGAAAAACAGTGGATTATTTGCATACGCCGACGGCCAAGAATATCAAATCCCGGCACTTGGCTAATATACTTCTAACTACAAAATTGCCAGTACAACCATTCCTTTCATAACACTCGATAATATTGCGATAACAAGTACCGTACCCGAAAACAGAGTCTATCGTTTGAACACTGATGGTACAGTATCAATTCTAACAGTAACTGAGCTAAACACAGAACAAAGGGCTACAGTTCGCATGAACGACGAACTTTTACTCGTAGTCATGGAAGACCTCGATACACATGAAATAACGTCAGGATATTGCACGTACGAAATTATCGGGACGAGTGTTAACTGTCAAAGCGGGGAGCTTACGCCACTTCCGTTTAATATAACGCCCCTTGATTCAAGCCCATATGACTACACAGGCTTCATCCAATACCCAGATCTAACTAGTGACAATCTTATCGTCGCTCACTATGTTGCTAAAGCTGAAGGTCCAGTAACACAGATCCTTTACGACCTCAATGACGACAGTGAATTGGCTCTAAGCACAGTTAGACTCAATAAACTAAAATCATTACTTGGTGAAAACTATGTCAATGATGTTCGCCAGTTCATCTTGTCTATCTTTCCAGAAATTCCTACTGAAACTGACCCTAATATCACTCCAGAGCTACAATCTGCATTTATCGATGAATTTACCGCAATGGCTGCGGTAAAAGCATATCCACAGTACCAGCTGGATGGAAACCTAGAAGATGCCATATTAGAAATGCGACCAGTCACATTTATCGACTACTTCATCGGTACTCGCTTTTGGCAAGCAGTACCAGGTACCAATACAATTAAAACCGTACTGGCCAAGTTTTCTATAAAACAAGATGTAACAATTTAAGGCCAAGTCACCCTGCCAGGTAGCGAAGTTCCATCCAATGGAATTGAAGTTGTTCTTTTAGGTGATATGGGCGAAAGATTAGAAATTACGACTGATAACAATGGTATTTTTTCTATTCTGAACCCAGTTTCTACCACTTACGAACTGACTTTTTCTACAGATAACCACGTATTTGAATGTGCTAACGTAGATCTATCTAGCGGTACGTTTGGTGAGTTCGAAATGCTTGCGGGCGATGTAAATAACGACGGTGAAATTAGCTCCGCTGATCAATGGATCTTCTACTTCCGTGCGTTCTACCCAAGCACTGATTTTGACCTCAATAATGATGGTGTTGTAAATAATACAGATCGCAATATCATTAGTACAAATCGTGGTGCCGTTCAGTGCGACCTCTAGTGCTGAATTAATTCAATATAAAAGGCCGCAATCGCGGCCTTTTTTATTATCTGAGTTGCGAATTAAAATTAGTCTAATATCACAGAATAAATATCCAAATTCACATCTTCTCCGTTATATTCGAACTGTGATGGCAGGCTTCCTTCGTGTTCAAAGCTCAATGCTTCGAGATGCTGTTTTTGTTCAACATTACCGGCACGGACTCGCATTTCTACTCTACGTAGTTGTAAGTCATCCTTCAGTACGTTCAGTATCGCCGGAATCACTTCAGTAAGAACCACCAAATCACATTCCGGGCTTAGCTCCCACTGCATTTGGGTGTTTAGCATCATCCAGTTAATATGCTGTACGCCGATTCGAGCGAGCAATTGGCCATCGATTTTACGTTCAATCAACCAGAAGGCAGCTTCTCGTGATTCAAAGCGCATGGCAATTCGGCGCAGTTCATCCGTAGCCTGCTCTTCTAATGTCATGGCCATACGAGGTATATGATCAACGACCGTCTGTTGAGAAAGTAGACTATAGAGCGCGTCGCCATCTTGATCAGACACTGGCAGGCGAATGATGTAGTTGTCGGTTTCGAAATTCCAATTCATGCTACTCCCCTCCCTTTACTGATGTGCCATTAAGATTTTGCCCCGGCGAATAATCGTCGTCGTGTCCATCGCCTAATCGCTTTGGCACTGGCTTGTCTTTACTGGATATAAAATGATATTGAGCAACATTAGCAAAAGTTTTCTCACCTATGCGCCAAGCATCACGCAGGGTGGCTGTGTGCTCAAACCCCATACCGGTTAACATGGCGGTGATGTCTTCGTTTTGTCCAGCTATCCACTGGTAGCCAAAGTTACGAATATGGTATTTATTCACAAGGAAGTCGATGCAAACACTGAGTGCTTTTTCGCGCTCTCGAATGGTTAACGTCGGTAAGACATCCACGCGCATCATGATGCGCAACTGCGAAGGCTGCCAATCAAAGCCGCTAACCATGCCTTTAATTTCACCGTTGATTTCAATTGCCCACATAATGCCGCGCTGGGTCGCCGCCATTTGTACACTGTAGTCCACCATACGGTTGAGGTGTTCTTTGTCTTGTAGTGGACGCTGGCCGGGGATTTCGGGGTGCTGATAGAGTTCGTATAATGCGTCGATGTCATCGTAATGCAGCGGCTTAACGCGGCCGCCAGGGAATTCTAATTCGGGGGTGAATTTCATTGTTTTACCTTGGAAGGATAACGGTCAGCCTGTGTTTTATTCATAATTTAAAACACAAAGCTGACGCTATTAATATTCGTCGTCACCGCCTTCGTAGCCGTGCGCGAGATTTTCAAAGCGTGTGTATTTACCAATAAATGCTAAGCGGTCGATACCAATTGGGCCGTTACGGTGTTTACCTGTAATGATTTCAGCAATGCCTTTGTCGGGGGAGTCTTCGTTGTAGACTTCGTCGCGATAAATAAATTGAATAATATCGGCATCCTGCTCGATGGCACCGGATTCACGCAAGTCGGATGATACCGGGCGTTTATTCGGTCGTTGCTCTAGCGAGCGGTTAAGCTGCGAAAGCGCGATCATGGGGCAATTAAATTCTTTTGCGATCACTTTTAGAGTACGCGAGATTTCAGAGATTTCTTGAGTACGACCTTCAGACGGCCCAGACACACGCATTAATTGCAGGTAATCGACCATGATCATGGCGAGGTCGTTGTTATTCTCGCGATACACTTTGCGAGCACGCGCACGCATTTCTTGTGGGGTAATGGCAGCGGTGTCATCAATATATAAGGGTAAATCTTTTAGAAGGTTTACCGCCGCCGATAGCTTTGGCCAATCTTCATCAATTAATTTACCGGATCGCACACGGGTCTGGTCAATTTTGCCAATCGAAGACAACATACGCATGACGATAGATTCAGATGGCATTTCCAAACTGAATACCAGTACCGGGCGCTTGGTCGCCAATAAAGCATTTTCAACCAAGTTCATGGCGTAGGTGGTTTTACCCATCGACGGACGCGCCGCCACAATGACGAGATCCGCTTTTTGGAACCCGGAGGTGCGACTATCAATTTCTTTGAAGCCCGAAGTAATGCCCGTTAAGCCTTCTGGTTGATTGAACATTTGATCGAGCTGTTCAAGGGTATTTTTTAGAATCGGCGCGACTAACTGTGGGCCGCCATCACTGCGATTACCTTCTGCAATTTGGGCGATGGCTTTTTCTGCATCGGAAATAAGCGTCAGCGTGGTGTCACCACCGGGCTCATACGCTTTTTCCATGATGTCGGTAGCGGCTTCAATTAAACGTCGCTGTTGCGAGCGCTCCGCGACGATGGTGGCGTACGCTTCGCAGTTGTCGATAGACGGTGTCATATCAACTAGGCGACTCAGATACGAAGCACCACCGGCTTTTTCGACTTCGCCGCGCTCTTCTAGCTCTTCGGCAACGGTCACCACGTCAATCGGCTGGTCTTGAGACGTTAGGTGCTGAATAGCGCGAAAGATAATGCGGTGGTCATGGCGATAAAAATCGGTGTCTTGTATCGTTTCAGAAACAGCTTCCCACGCGCGTTCGTCCAACATTAAGGAGCCAAGCACTGATTGCTCGGCTTCTACCGAATGAGGAGGTATTTTGGCGCTGCTTAGGGATGATCCTGCGTCCTGATCGAATTCGCTGTTCATAACGTCCTGCAAAATCTGCACAAATAAATAAGGCACTATTAGTAGATACCAATAGTGCCTTAATCAGCCCTGATGAGCTAGGGCATATGATGTGTGGTAAGTGCCGGATTAGGCCTTACTGTTCATCATTTTTCAGCGGTTCTTATTCTGCAACAACGTGCATTTTAAGAACGGCTTGTACTTCAGGGTGCAGACGAATAGTAATGTCGTATTCGCCAACCTGACGTAGAGGGCCGTCTGGAAGCAGTACTTCAGACTTAGCCAACTCAACACCAGCGCTTGAAGCCATTTCTGCGATATCGCGGTTACCCAGTGAGCCAAATAGCTTACCTTCGTCACCAGCATTAACCGCTGCAGACAGTTCGATCTCTTCGATTTTCTCTTTACGTGCTTGAGCTTCGGCCAACTTAGTAGTTGCCTGAGCTTCTAGATCTGCACGACGAGTTTCGAACTGTTCGATGTTAACTTTAGTCGCAGGAACCGCTTTACCCTGTGGGAAAAGGAAGTTACGAGCGTAACCAGGACGTACATTTACCTGATCGCCCAGTGAACCTAGGTTTGCGATTTTTTCTAATAAAATAATTTGCATAATGATTCCTCATTACAGGGTGATTCTCGTTGCTTTGCTATTTATATAGTAAGCCGGAACACCGTGTCTTTTGTTCACGCATAACCGGCTGGTTAGCGCTACGAAAATTAGTAATGGATACAATAGTAAAACCAGCGGTATCACATCATTTACCCGAGCCGCCAAGCGGCTCAGGTACTAATCAAGATTTGATTAGTTGTCGTGCTGATCAGTGTATTGCAGCAAAGCAATGTAGCGCGCACGCTTAATTGCTGTAGACAGCTGACGCTGATATTTAGCACGAGTACCAGTGATACGGCTTGGTACGATTTTGCCAGTTTCAGTAACGTAGCCTTTTAGGGTATCTAGATCTTTGTAATCGATCTGAGTTACGCCTTCAGCAGTGAAACGGCAGAACTTACGACGACGGAAAAAACGAGCCATGACTTATTCCTCTCTTACTCAGCGTTGTCTTCAGAAGAAGACTCTTCTGCAGTTTCTTCAGTGGTTTCTTCAGTTGCAGTCTCTTCAGACTTAACTTCAGACTCTGAGCGTTCTGCACGACGACGATCATCACGGCTTTCAGCCGCTTTAATCGGAGACATTTCAGTAACGGCTTCATCACAACGGATTACCATGTTACGTAGAACAGCGTCGTTGTAACGGAAGTTGGTAGTCAGCTCATCAAGCGCTTCTTGAGTACATTCAACGTTCATTAGAATGTAGTGCGCTTTATGCACGTCATTGATTGGGTAAGCCAAATGGCGACGACCCCAGTCTTCGTAGCGGTGGATAGAACCGCCAGTCGTTTCGATGGTGCTAGTGTAACGCTCAACCATCGCTGGAACCTGTTCGCTCTGATCAGGGTGAACTAGGAATACGATTTCGTAGTGACGCATTGTCAGCTCCTTTTGGGTTATTAGCCTTCCGGCCCATCCGGTAAGGCAAGGAGTCCATTTGCCCGATACTGCTGAAGTCAGCAAGACCTAGGTAAATGAAGGCCCGCGATTCTATATGAAGCCCTCCTTAAATTCAATGACAATCACAGCCGCCGGTTAAACGATCGGAATAAGGTGGCGACAAACCGCTGACTGTATTTGTGAACAAGTCATCGCATTTCATTTAACTTTCCACACTTTCTGTGGATAACTTTGTGCATGACCTGATAGAAACCCTCCAAGACCCAGATACAGCGCGACTTGACGAAAGTTGTTCATTTTTGAAACAGCTTCCAAAAAACAGAAAAATCGTTATTTTTCAACAGGTAAAGCGTATCGATTCTGAATTTTTTTCTAATTGCCAAGGAAGTGTCGATATTCATAAAAATTATCGCTCTTCGAGAAAAATAACCACCTCACGCATGATCACTGTATAAAAATAACACAATCCATGTATATTTCTGTGGATAACCTACCGTAAGCCTTTTATCTACTAGCCTCACTATCTGTTGAGGAGTTATCACTGGAGTTCTGATATTCTCTCTCCAACTTACTCTGCAAGGATTAACAGCGCATGTCATGGCGACAATGGGTCAGTACTCAAGCGGGCAACGAGCGCCGCTACCTGACCTTCTTTTCAATCGGAGCAACGCTGTTTTTTGCAGGGGCAGGACTCATCCTACTCGCGAATAAACGCATCGCCCCATCCTTTGAACAAGAAGCCGTCGCAATGACCGGCCTGTTATGTGCTAGTGCTGGAGCACTGCTCGCGAGCATTGGCTATATTATGCTGACCATTTTGCGCCTTTTTCGAGACCCTACCAATCATGACTGACCGCTTCCCTGACCTAGAACTCTACATATTAAATGCCGACCCAGAAGCCGTACTTAGCTGGTTACAGCAAGACATTGGCGCACTAGAGGCCATTAAAACTACGGAACACCTAATTCAGTGGCGCTGCCAAAACAGTGATGGTGAATCGATGGATATTCACTTGACCTTCAAGGCTGAAAAGAACTTTGCCAGCCTTTGGTTTAAGCAAAATAAGACGCCTTGGGATAATGATCTCAGTGCCGGACGACGTGCTTTTGAGGTAATGGGCCAAGAAATTCGTTGTAGCGACAGTGGTTGGAAAGAAGACTCAGCCAGCGACGAAGGGGGCTGGATCAAGCTCAATCACAATGGCGAAAAACCTTTCAGCTGGTAAAAGCTATTAGAATTTGTTTTTTGATACAAATATCCAATAGCAAGAATCATTGCTATTGAGAATCATTATCATTAATGTGTTTTCATCTACTGAGGATACGTTTATGACCAATGCTCTCTCTAACTCATCTCTCCATACGCCGGTTCCCGAGCTGGCGATTGAGCAACAAACGCTTTCCAATTTCGAAGCCTTAGAAAAGCTAATTCGTGAATACACAGGAAGTGCTCCTCGCGGTGACTTAATTAATGATTATGTTGATCGAGGCATTGAACTTGCTGCCGATGCAGGAATGAAAGGTTTTACACGATTGCAAGAAAGCTGGTTGCGCCGAATATACACCACACTCAGAGATACCGGATTAAACTCTTCTCGCAGTGAAGCGTGGCGATCAATCTGCCTAGAGTCTTTATACCAACCATTCTTTGCATTAATGCATATTTATCGTGAACGACCTCATGGCCGTTACTGCTTGCGCTCAATGAATCGAGAGATGCAAATTATTTCGCATTACATTATATGAAAATTCCGCTTCATGAAGCCGACGTGACACATTGCAGATGTGCCGCATTAATTTGTGATACCCAATGCCCTCTCGGCATTACAGAGGCGATTGAAAATCAGTTTCCAGACGTTTGCTTCCAATGTTTCTATTCACAAACAGACAATGCGAGCGAGTTATGCCCGTATGTCGATATTTTTCTAGCGGTGTCTGCGACAAACATTGTGGGAATAGAAAAGGATTGGCTGACTACATCTACGTCGCTAAGCAGTATTAGCCTTAGTAAAAGACGCGTGCATATTAATGTATTTGATACGGATCTTGTCACCCCGAACTGGGAAGAGTTTGCTCACTCTTTCACAGCCCGAGGCGCGCAAGTCCTCCGAATTAATTAAATCGTATTTAAAATAATTAATTCGGAATTTAAGTTACGACCAAAGCCAAGAAAATAGGCTCAATAGAAAATCCAAAAAAGAACGTACTGGACGATCATCATTAATCATTACGCTCACCGTAATAGACTCAACGCCATCACTGACTTCTATCACTGCATTGGCGGGTAATTGAGCTAAGACATCACGATCGGCACGACCACTGAATACACCATTACCATCCAACACCAAACCTTCAGGAGCAGACACCAGAGAATAAGACAGTGCATCGCCATCAGCATCAGTCACATAATCAGCGAGGTCAATTAACAACGATTGATTGCGGCGCGTCACTGATATTGCCGGAATATCACGTGTTTGTTCTGGCGCAACATTCGGTGTTAACAAGTTTAAACCAACCACGATTGGATCATGATCAGAAGAACGGTAGGCGTCTGCGGCTGCATAATTATCTTTTGAGCTATAAATCTGGCCGTTAGCTTCGGTTAAATAATCCATTAATGAATCTTCCACCGAGTTAATGTGCCACGCATCTACACTGACCACTTGCTCGGCCAAAGAGGCTGTTGCTAACGCATGATCTAAGCTACCCAGCATGCCGCTGAAGCTATAGCTGTAAGGCTGCGCTTCTGTCGCTGCATCGGTGTATTTTAAATTGCTAAACCCGGCGCCATAAAATACCTGCATTGGGTCTTCCTGACTGTAGGCATTCAGGTCGCCTAAAATCATCACCTGGCTCTCACTCGCAAGAAACTCAGTCAGTGCCTGAGCCGCACGAGTACGATTGATGTTGCAGCTTGCTTGGCCATCGGCACCTTCATTTGGCTCGCCACAGGCAGAACCTTTTGATTTAAGATGGTTAACAGCAATTGTTATTTCTTGCCCTTCAACCATAAAAGTTTGAATCATTGCTGGACGATTTTTCGTGTCATCAAATAACGGCTCACCATTATCATCTAATGGAGAATTACTGGTTTGAAGTATGCGCACCGCGCCTGCTGGGGTAACTCGCTCTGCACGATAAATAAGACCGACGGCAATAGCATCCGTACCTATTTGGCTTCCCGTAGGCGTAATAACACTGTATTCATCCCCCGGTAGCTGCTGTGCATTCAACGCATTGACTAAATCGTAGATCGCGCTATCAGGTTCCCAGCCATCATTCTCAAGCTCCATTAAACCAATAATGTCAGCATTAATCGCCGTTAATGCTGCAACAATTTTATCGGTTTGCATTTCAAACGCGTCAAACGTTGGCGCGCCACGTGAGGTCGGAAAACCATTTACAGCACCGTCTCCATTGAAATAATTAAGTACGTTCATGCCGGCAATAATCACATTTGCATCGTTCGCAACGATAGGTGCCAGCGTACGTGGGTGCGTTGGATCAATCACAACAGATTCAGGAATAATGGTGTAGTTATTACGATATGCATTCATGACACCTGTTAGCGCTGGTACGGTATAACCAATGCGTATAGGGTTTGTTGCAGAAAAACCTGAATCGTCAGGGAATGGAATAAACGTTGGATAGGAAGCCGATACACCATCATCAACCAACAAGGTATCCAGTACACGTTCCGCGTCGGCATTTAAAGCTTCTGGAGAGCCAGGTAGGGCGATTTCAGTGCCTTGAAAATGCAAGTGCGAAGACACCACAAATTGTCCGTAATTGCCGAGTCCGTAGCCAGTACCATATAGATCACTGACGACAAGGTTTTGCGCTGTCGTTACGCGCATACCTTCCAGCGCTTCCCACTCGTTTAAATCGGCAACAGGCAAAGTAATGTCAATCGCTGCAGGTAAGGTATTGCCAGAGGAGCAGATTGTATAATCAGCCACATTTGTTAGCTGGGTGACTTGATTGTATTCACCAACAGTAGCCAATAAACGCACGCGATCTCCGCTCGCAACGGGTAAGCCATAGTCATAAACAAAGACTCCTTCTGACGTTTGTGCATCGTTGTCAGTCTCTACCGCCGGATGCTGCAACCAGAATCCACTGTATTGATAGGACGAATCGCCATTCGCCAGCGTACCGCCTTGCAAATCACTGGTGACAATCGCTTCAACAATGACTTGCTGGCCAAGCATTGGGCTGGCGTCATTATCAACCGTTGAGATCAGGCCCTGAATCGCGTGAATACCAATCGTTTCTTCACCGCACATTCCTAATTCGGAAACAGGATCACCACCACAGGCGTTTGCTTCACCCGGTGTAGGCTCCGACACCACAAAACCTGAGGTTGTTAGTGCATCACCGCTACAACGCTGGAGAGACTGTGTGTCTTTAGCGCCGTTCTCTCCCTCGTTCAACTGAGGTTCGCCCGCATTTAGAAGTACCAACAAACCCGCGTCGTCAGCGTCATTGGTATCATAAACAACCGCATCAGCTAAACCTTCAAGCGTCACACCCGTGCCATTAGGAAAAGCGGACTCCGCAGCTACATACAAAGCGACCGCATCTGCACCGTTCTGAATTAAGTTTGAGTTAGGTGAAACATCCAAGTCACAATTAGCGACTTGAGCCGCATCACCACACAGCACAAAATAGCCATCGTTATTGGTTGTTAAACCATCCAGCGATTGGGAGAAGTAGCTTGTGTCGCTACTGCCATTATAAAAAACCAAATTAAAACCATCTAAAGGTTGGTTACCCAAACCACCATCAAACAGTTCGATAAACTCTGCCGTATCTGTGCTTGGATTATCGGCATCCGTTTCATTAATTAAAATATCAGAGTGTGCTGTGCTTGTAGCAAACAGTGCTAACCAAAGCGCACTCTTTTGTATATTTGTATTCATAACATCCCCAGACAACAATTGATCGTAGCCGGAGATTAAGACAGGAAAAAGTGTCAGAGGTAGGTCAGTTTCTTTACGCTTTTATGCCGATATTATTACGATTATTTAACAGTAAAAAGCACACATTTTTATTGAGGTTTTAGGTTTGGCTCTCAAGCCAGCGGCTTAGAATTTTCCCAGTCGCCGAGCCCCACCCTTTTATTTTATCTAATGAAATTATTTTGAATTCATCCAGTTCGTTTTCATCCAGCCGGATGTCACCTTCGGCATAGATATGAAACCCAATAATGAGTTGATTAAACTCTTGGCCGTTGAAACCTTGACCATCGAATAACTCAAAACCAATAAACTCAGCATGATCCGCCTTAAGACCCAGCTCTTCTTCTGTTTCACGTATGGCACACATTTCCGGGGTTTCGCCACGTTCTAAAAATCCAGTAATAATACTGAACTTGCCCGGCGGCCAGAGCTTATTGTGCGCCAGAACAATCCCCTCTGGCGTTTCCACAACCACCGCCACGACCGGCGTAGGGTTATCCCAAAATACAAACCCGCACTGAACAGAGCAGGCACGACGCTGCTCACCGTCAATGACTTGTATTGATATGTCCGACTGGCACTGCGGGCAAAATTTCATTGAGTAAACACCTTACGTTATAAAGGTCGTGTAGAACTAATCCACCACGCGACAAGCAAACAAAGTAGTTTCGAGCGTATCCGCATTTGGAGACGCCCCGGTAATAATTTCTATACGGCTTTCTTCTAGCGCGCGGGTTGGCATTTCAGACAGTACGCCGTCACGCCAATTGAGCACATAGCAACCGTCACTGGTATTGATCAACGCCTTAGCGCGTTCAGCCTCTAGTTGATCAAACCAGTGACGTAGCTGAGCTAATGAGAACTGCCAATCGCCGTTGATTAGCCAACCCAGCGAGTGATGACCAGCGCCATGACCTTCTAGTCGGCGAAACTGCTCACCGGCTTCCAGCGCAATGGGGGCTTTCGCCTCACGGCTTTCATGATGATGGTGACCGTGATCTTTTAACGCCAAACGTTTGCTATCCGGCGACAGTGAAAGTAATTCAATATCAATATGCCCGTATTGAGTACGCTCAGCCGCCAATTTAGCTGGCTGGGACGCCGACACAAGTTGATCAAAACGTCGTAAATCATCGTCAGTACATAAGTCACTTTTATTGGCGATGAGAATATCCGCCAGTGCAATTTGATCATGAAACGTATCATTATCGGTATAACGAGGATCACTTAACTGGCGCGGATCAACCAAACACACATTCGCTCCTGCCGTTAACACATCACGGTAATGCTCACTCTGTAACGTTTGTAATACGTTGCGCGGATGACCAAGGCCGGTGGGCTCAATCAACAATACGTCAGGCTTTTCTTTCGCCAGCAACATATTCAATCCCATTTGAAACGGCAATCCTGACACACAACACAAACACCCACCTGGGACTTCACGAACTACCGCACCACTCGCTTCGAGGATGGCGCCATCAACACCAACCTCTCCAAACTCATTCACCAGCACCGCCCACTTCTCGCCTGTTGGCACTTGCTTGAGTAAATCAAGAATGGCTGTTGTTTTCCCCGTGCCTAAAAAGCCGGTAATAAGATGCACACGCGTCATACTGTATTTTTACCCCAGATCAACCGAATCCTACCATAATGACTAAGCCTAACACTGGTAAGCCAGACAACACAGGCGCATACTTTCGGAAGCCACATCTAAAATACATTTATCATTCGGGGTTTCGTCATCATGCATGAGACGAACGTTCTGACGTTAGCACTACAGCTATCCAAAAAAGCGGGCGATTTAATTGCTAAGCAGCGCTCTAGCTTATCTGTGTCATTCAAAGCAGGTGTTGAGTTAGTGACTCAAGCCGATGTTGCTGCCGATAAGCTGATTACCGAAGGGATTCTCAAGAGCTATCCTGATCATGTCATTCTGTCTGAAGAGTTAAATCCTGACCAACTGACCGACACTGAACATCTTTGGATTATTGATCCCATTGACGGCACCGTGAACTTTGCCCATCAACACCCTCAGGTCGCGATTTCAATTGCTTATTATCACAAGGGCAAAGCGCGAGTCGCCGTTGTCTACAACCCATTTTTGGACGAAACCTTTCATGCTCGTGCCGGTAGAGGCGCTCGCTTGAATGACCTTCCTATTCGTTGCGCCGATAAAACAGAATTATCTCGCGCATTAATCGCCACAGGCTTCCCTTATGTGCGTGAAGATCTCCCGCTGCTTATGCGTCGCTTGGAAGCCGTATTAAACCACTGTGCCGATATACGTCGTATCGGCTCTGCCGCGCTGGATATTTGCTGGGTCGCGTGTGGCCGTTTAGATGGATACTACGAAAGTGTTCAACCGTGGGATTTTGCAGCGGCACAGTTAATTGCTCGAGAGGCAGGTGCAGTATTTGGGCACATAGATCAACTTGATCAAGAAATAAACCCAGAACTCTGCGGTGATAATCTCGTCATCGCTAGCCCTAAAATATTCCCGTTGCTGCAATCTATCTTGCGACAGGTTGACCACTAAAATTTTATTATGAATTATTGAGCAAGCTTAGCGCGGCTGTTAAGCGCTTTCGCTCAATGAACGAAAAGTGCGTTTGCTCATATTGATTGATCATTTCCAGCTTATTGACATTATCATCTACCGTCTCTAAAAATTGACGATAATCCACCACTCGCTGCTGCCACTCGCTTTGGCGATCATCAAGATCAGCTAACCGGTTCGCTGCTGCCTCGCCAAACTTTTCAGAACGTTTTTGCCATAACACTTCTGGAGAACTCGATGCAGTTGTCTCATTGATATCTCTGGCCTGCTCTAAGATTCTTACCTGCTGACGCTGCACTTGTAATGTCATGGGTAATTCACGTTCAAGTGCTGCTAACGCGGCTTGGTCTGCTCCCTCTTTCACCAGGGCCATACGCTCGATAGTTAAGCGATCTAAAGCTTCATCATTCGCAAAAAAAGCAGTCACTACGGCTTCAGAAAAGTAATCTCTGCGTTGGCGCTCAATCCATTCATTACGAGCACGCAAGCCTTCAATGTCAGCACCAATGACTCTGCGAGCCGCCACGGTGTCATAGCCGTCCAAAGCTTCTAGGTACGCCAAATATTGCTGAAGCAGCTGCAACCCTTCTTGTGCCGCTGGCGAAGGCAGAGATTGTAATCGTTGCTCCAGCGAGTGAACTATCTCAGTAATGGTTCGTTCACCCACCGCCGACAAATGAAAATCCATCCAGCGGCGGAATTCACGGTCCATAATCAAATGGCCATTCACTACTTTCAGTGAGCCGTCTTCTGTCGCGCCTCGATAGGTTTTGAACGTTTCTATCTCAACGGCATGTCTCTTCTGCGGGGGCAAATCAGCATAGCCTTGATCATGCACCGGGGTAGCTGATTCGGGAGCAACCCACACCAGAGGCTCGCCCGACCTCTGATGAACTCCTAGGTATGCCAATATGCTTATCACGATGGCAGCAACCACACTCCACATTTTAGAAGAGGACACATTCATCAAATTAAAGACCTGCTTCTTTCAAACGATTAGCATGCGTTCGAAACACAGTAAGAGGATCGGTTTCTCCTAAACCATGAATGCCTACCGTCTGATTGACTTCATCCAAGTGGTTCATCAAGAAATCATTACGAATCACCATTCCCAAGTTGGTTGAGCATGCGCCTACCAGACCATCGTTCGGCTCATCATTCGTAAAAAATAAAGACGCCGTGGTAGGAATTAACTCCAAAGGATCAAAAACATTTGTTAACGGCTTTGCCCCTGTCCAAGAATAGTAATTAATTCCATTATGCTGGTAATCACCCTCACCACATGCGGTTGCAGGAACACCACCGGGATGCAGTGCATTAAACCGTTCAGCTTCTGCAAATGTCATTGAGCCGACTGAGGCAAGCAGGTCCTGATCGTAATCGCCGCCTGAAAGGTAATCTACGGTGTTCGCTAATGCCGTGCCTAGCTGAATAACAAGTGAAGGGGCATCGGGGTCATCACTTGTTCCGTTCACCGCCTCTGCCACTGGAGTGCCTTTGTTGACACCGGCAATAGAGGTAATAGACGCAATTAAATCTGGACGTACTGAGGCGACATATCGAGCGGTTGGACCTCCGTGGCTGTGCCCCATCAAATTCACTTTCTCGGCACCAGTAATCGCCAAAATCTCTTCAATTTGCGGGATTAATTGCTCTCCACGTATTTCAGGGCTATTCGCAGCTGCTACCTGTGTAATAAATACTTGAGCACCATCTTCTTGAAGCGTTTCAGGAATTTTATACCAATAATCCACCCCTAAAATATCATCAAACCCAAACAAGCCATGGGCAAGTACAATCGGATATTTTGTTTCGGTATATCCCGTTTCTGGTGTATCAGACATAGCCATTGCTTGCCCTGAGATACTTACGGCTAATGCCGTTGCTAGGAACACTTTTTTCATGATTATTCTCGTTTTATTTTTTTAGTCGAGCGCTCTTTTTAGAGCGTTCATCAGTATAGAAAGTGAGCAATCGCTGCCTACGGTATTTGCAGACAGTACATTATCCAATTCGGACAATATTCAGAGATATAAAAAAGGCCGGAGAGTATCCGGCCATTCAGGGAATTTATTCAGCCCCTTTCAATAAAAATAATGTAGCGACTTTAAAAAAATAGCGACTTATGAAAAATATCGGTGCTGCGACGAGTGAAGTTCTTTTGCTTCTGTCATGATTCGATTGACCAACACTTCCACGGTTGGAATATCTTCAATCAGCCCCTGTGTTTGACCAATAAACTGAACGCCATTATCCAGATCACCTTCAATTGTGGCTGCCTGTAAACGAGGAACGCTGGCACCGAAGTAGGCGAGCAGTTTAATCTTATCCAGCATGACCAACATACCAATCATAATCTTCCAGACCGGCTGTTTAACAATTTTTGCCGCTTTGGTGGCCTCAATGGCTGCCATAAAGAAATTCATGGGTCTGCGTGTCGCTTTTTCTGCTTGTGGCGTTTTCATGACGCGCGCCCATAGTCCGTCAAAGTTATTTGAGTAGATGGTGTCTTGTTCCGACTTGCTCACAACGGTTTCTTTCACGCCATGATGCAATGGGCTGTCCGCACTGGTGGCAAAACGTGACCCCATCGCAACGGCTTCCGCGCCTAAAGATAAGGCGGCCATCAAACCACGAGCATCAGCGAAACCTCCGGTAGCAATCACAGGGATAGACACTTTACTGGCAATAGATGGCACCAAGACTAAGGATGTAACCGCCCCGCCATGTGCCGCCGCTTCATGCCCAGTCACTAATAAAGCATCTGCGCCAATGGCTTGTGCTGACAATGCGTGTTTCTCAGAGACGACGGTGGCAATCACTTTACCGCCGTATTCGTGCGCTCTTTTTACTAACCAATCGCCCTTACCCAATGAAAAGTTAATCACTGGCACTTGATCTTCTAACGCGATTTCAGCGTTTTCTTTTGCGCCCGGCATCAACAAAGTGACACCAACACCAAAAGGCTTGTCCGTGAGTTCTCGAATTTCGCGAATAGAGGCACGTGTTTCTTCAGGGGTTAACGGGCCACTGGCCAATATTCCCAAGCCACCAGCGTTCGATACCGCAGCAACAAGCTGAGGGGTTGAGATCCAACTCATACCCGGCAAAATCAGAGGGACGTCGATGCCTAGCAGTTCAGTGATACGTGTTTTCATGTTGGCTCTTCCAAGATCAGGGCTTACAAAATCAGACTGCGCACACTGTATCCGCCCAGATAGTTTTGTCCATTGCCGAAATGACGCTACTTCAAATAATCAAGATTCAGACGGTGTCATTTGACGGTGAGTGACTCAAGAATGGGGATCATAAGGGGCAGATAATGAGGTAGAGATAACGTCGAAGATATAGAGAAGTGACACACATTTGGGTGGTGTTAAACGGTAAGATACGAACAAGCTAGCTCACAAATTTACCGAAAACTACGAGCATCCGCTTCACGAACAAAATTACGGAACAGCTCTTGGCGCTGCTCAGTAGACATGCCACGCAGTTGTTCTAGATGTTGAAGGCGTTCGTTAAGTTGCGGGCTTTGAGCGCTTTGTGGTGTTTGTTGCAAAGACTGGTAAAAATTATCGAGGGCTTGGCGTTGCTCAGGTAAAGCGTTGTTCCACTCGGTAGCCATATCCGGACGCGCGCCAGAATGCGGAGGGTTCGCAAACGCAACAGAGGTGAGAAGAGTTAAAAACAATACACTTAAAAAACGCACAGATACTACTCGCTTATTTTTTTACCTACTCATTGTAACGGCAGGACAACAATTTATTACACCACAGCGAGGTAAACTCCACGTAAAGACACACGGCTACACATCTAACGGCAGGTCGATAACCGCCATCAAGCCTCCTTCTCGGTGGTTTTTCAGTTCTATCTGGCCACGATGGTGAGACACCACACGATGCGCTATTGCCAGACCCAAACCAAAACCTCGGTGTCCTTCGCCCAATCGCGCCCTAGATGTTTCAACCCGAACAAAGGGACGTAACAAATCAGTAAGTTTATCCTCTGGCACTCCCGGCCCATGATCTCGGATGACGATACGTAACGATTGGTCTTTTACGCGTGCAGATAGATCCACACTAGTACCGCTATGTGTATGCAGCAGAGCATTGCGCGTTATGTTCTCAAACGCCGACATGAGTAAACGAGCATCACCAAAAACTTTGGGTAAGTCAGCGGCAAGTGTGAGATGAATTAAACTGTCAGGGTGTTCGAAACGAGCATCTTCAACCACTTGGTCGAGAATCACTCCACAATCGACTAACGCCCAGTGGCTGTGATCTTGTTGAGTTTCAAGCTTGGCCATATTCAGTAAATCACCGATCATGTCATTCAAGCGCTCGGTTTCTAGCTCTATGCGGTCAAGGTGCTCTTCTTGGTCTGGTACGGCATCGAGCCGGGCCAGCTCTAACGCAACCACGGCGCGTGCTAGCGGGGATCGTAGCTCATGTGAAACATCGCTCACCAACTGCTTCTGGTCACGAATCAAGCGTTCGATGTAGGCCGCCATATGATCAAACTCGCGACTTAATTCACCTAATTCATCACGGCGGCGTAACGACCTCGGGTCCATTCTTGCCGTCCAGTCACCATTGGCAAATGAGCGCACGGTTTTCTGCATGTATCTGACCGGGCGAGTTAAATAACCGGAAAGCAGCAAACTCCACACGGCGAAAATAAGAAACGATGCGAGCAACCCCCAGCCCGCGTAAGTAGGTAAGTTAAACACCACTAGAGGGTGTAAAAACTCAACCACCAGCAAATACACGCGACCTTCTGTGTTTTGAATCGGTGCTTTTACTAAGATTTCAGAACGCCCTAGGGGGCTGATGCGAGCATTGTATGACTCAGAAGACAGGGCGTAATCCACCACAGCTTCCGGAGGATTAGGTAACAAGCTTAACCCCTGCGCATCAAATACGTAGGCGCTGACGCTCGGGTGACGTTCAAATTTCAGCAGCCACTCTAATAACAATGGCTCGCCGCCTTGTTGCAGAATTAATTCTGCCGCCGAGATATAACCACCGGTCGGAGCAATCAGGTTAATTGAGTCGTTTGACCACTGGCGATAATATGCTGCCATCACGAGCGTCACCCCAGTGGTAACCAACGCGGTTACCATGAAGGCGAGATAGATTTTTAAAAAAACACCGCGCATCAGGCTTCGGCCAATTCTTGTCCTGTTTGGTACATGTAGCCAACACCACGAACAGTTTTAATACGTGGCGACCCATCCGCCATAGGGCCGAGTTTCTTACGAAGATTACTCAGGTGCATATCAAGACTGCGATCAAACATGGTCAGTGAGCGCTGCATGGATTGCTCAGCCAAACGATTTTTATCGACCACTTTTCCGGCTTCGCGTAACAAGACAGCGAGGATATTAAATTCTGTCACGGTGAGGTCGAGTTCTTCTCCCTGACGCTGGACTTTGTGCTGTTCAAAATCAATTACTAGGTCATCAATCTCAAGCACCGGCGATATCACGTCAGTAGAGCGACCACGCCGAAGGATGGAGCGCAAGCGCGCAGACAACTCACGAGGGTTGCAAGGTTTAGGGATGTAATCGTCCGCACCTACTTCAAGGCCTTCGATTCGATCTATCTCATCACCTTTGGCGGTCAGCATTAATACCGGCACTTCACTACGCGTACGAATGCTGGCTAAGATCTCAATGCCATTCCCTCCGGGCAACATAACATCAAGCACAACGGCCTGATAACGACCACTCAGTGCTTCTTCAAGCCCTTCTTCTGCTGTATGTACTGCGGTGACTTTAAACAACTCACGCTCAAGATAACGCGTTAATAGTGCTGTTAGTTCGGTATCGTCATCCACCAATAAGATATTCATCAATCACTCCATGCCGCAGGGTCCGTGAGTACTTCCCCAGCGATTACGCACTGTTATTTTTCATTGTGTTGCAAGCCGGAAAGTAGCCGTTATTGCCTGTTACAATAATACCGTCGTCACACAATGTCATCGTCTGAGTCATCTTCACGTGTATGTTGCCCCACAAAATCAATCGCGGCACTGACGGTTTGGACAATATTGTTCTTCATACTGACCAGTTCATCGGGCGACATGTAAAACGCCATATCCACTTCATAACGAATATATCTCGGCGGAAGACGGTTCAACGCGACACAGGCGATATCAGCCATGACGCCACCATCTTTGTCACGCCCAAGTTTTTCAAACTGACGCAGAATTTCTTCCGCAACCATCTGCTCGTAATAATTACGAATACGATGCGAGAAGCTCATTTCAGCCCCCTTCAATATAAAGAGTTGATCAGTTCAGCATAGCAGCTTGATTTTTTACTGCTTTAATAAGAGAACGATCAGATTGCGGAAGCCCTGCTATGAGATTAGTCAAAGAGATCATGACAACCGAGGTTCTGTCATTAATGCCAGAACAAAACCTGCTAGACGCCGAGGAAATGATGCGTAGCCATCGCGTGCGTCATATCCCTATCGTCGATAGCGAGGGCAAACTAGTGGGGGTGTTAAGCCAAAAGGAGTTTCTACGTGAAGCATTCCGCATCACCGATAAGTTCGGCGCTCAACACTTACAGGATTACCTGGGTAAAACAACGGTAAGTAGCTGTTTATCTCAAAGCGTCGCCACTATGGTGGAAGACTCCCCCATCAAAGCCGCCGGAGAAAAACTCAAAGCAGAAAAAAGCGGCTGTTTGATGATAACGAACGAGAACGGGCACCTTGCAGGCATTGTAACCTCGCAGGATTTCATCCGCCTCGCTCTGTCATTTTTATAACTCGTCCGGTCATTTTTATAACTCGTCCGGTCATTTCTATGACAAAGCTCCGGAGAAATCTTAGTTGGCTTTCTTCGGGCGCTCCCAGCCAGAAATATTACGCTGCTTACCACGGGCCACAGCAAGCTCACCATCGCCCACGGCCTTTGTAATAATTGAGCCTGCAGCAACGGTGGCGCCCTTTCCAACGCTGACCGGTGCAACTAAGGACGAATTAGAGCCAATAAACGCTCCATCGCCGATGTCCGTCCGGAATTTATTCACCCCGTCGTAATTGCACGTAATCGTACCTGCACCAATATTTGCCCCTTCACCGATGGTGGTATCGCCAATATAGGTTAGATGATTCACCTTCGAGCCTTTACCGATAAACGACTTTTTCACTTCGCAGAAGTTACCGACACGAGCACCTTCGGCCAATTCAGCCCCAGGGCGTAATCTTGCATAAGGCCCTAAGTTACATCCGGCATCAACACGGGCATCTTCAATATGACAGAAGGTCTCAACCTTTACCCCGTCACCCAGCTGACTATTACGAATCACCGAGTAAGCACCAATCGTTACGTTATCCGCCAGTACCACATCGCCTTCAAACACACAGCCAACATCGATAAACACATTGGCGCCAACGGTTAAGCTACCGCGAATATCAATGCGAGCAGGGTCGGCCAAAGAGACACCTTGGACTAACAAATCATGGGCTAATGAGGCTTGATAAACACGCTCAAGTCGAGCCAACTGCACACGGTCATTAACACCCTCGACTTCAGATTCCGAGGTTGGCTGCAACGCTGTGACAACAACACCATCCGCCACCGCCATCGCGATCACATCGGTTAAGTAATACTCACCCTGAGCATTATCTGCTGACAATGCCGGCAACCAAGTATTGAGATACTTGGCAGGCATGGCCATGATGCCGGTGTTAACTTCGGCAATTAGGTGCTGCTCAGGCGTCGCATCTTTATGCTCAACAATCGCCTGCACCGCATCCTCAGTATTTCGCACGATACGTCCGTATCCTTCAGGATTCGCGAGATTTACCGTTAACAGAGCCAACTGGTCTTGAGCAGCAATATCAACCAACTTCTGTAACGTTTGTGTTTTGATCAGTGGTACATCGCCATACAAGATCAACACTAACGCTTCGCCATCCACATTAGGCATGGCTTGAGCCACCGCGTGTCCTGTGCCCTTTTGCTCTAACTGCTCTGCCCACTGCACACTCGCATCAGCCAAAGAAATTTTCACCTGCTCTGCCCCATGCCCGACGACCACGTGCTGAACCGCTCCGGGCAACGCTGACGCTGCATCTAGAACATGGCCCAACATGGGTTTTCCGGCCAGTGGATGTAAAACCTTAGGTAGATCTGACTTCATCCGCGAGCCTTTACCCGCAGCAAGAGTAACGACAGCGAGAGGCGTTGTATTAGACATGATGATTTCCGATGACAAATTAACTGGTCGCTATTCTAAGGTGACATCACAGGGTTGCAAGGCGCCAATGGCCTAAGTACACGGATTCATTCTGTGACCCGGCGCGCATTAACACCCAAAAACCTTTTGTAACCGACAGAACTTGCACGATGTCACAAAAGGGAGGTAAGGACTCGGGGTAAAGTTTAAAAACAAGTGGAAACAACCCGTTAAATAAATTTAACACATGTTCACACAATGAGTTGTCGCAAAATTACTTGCTAACAAGCACAGCGAATTAACAGATTTTTAGGATTCGGCCTCACAGCCAACAGTAACGGACTGCAGACATCCTGACTGCCCACATGAGGTAGGTCAGAAAAATAATAAGAAAGATTGAGGTTATTATGTCTAAAGCGAAACTGTCTTGTCGTTTTTTTAACACCCGCGATATCAGCATCGGTAAAATGCTAGAAATGCATAAACTATTCTCTCAGTACTATCACAATGCTGATCTAGCAACTTTCATTCAAGATATGAATGCTAAAAAAGGCGTGCTTATTTTAAAAAACAAAACCGAGAACCGTATTGTCGGTTTCAGCACGTACAACGAGATCGAGCTTGAGCACAATGGCCGCCGTGCTATCGGTGTGTTCAGTGGCGATACCATTGTTGAAGAAGCTTACTGGGGCAATAAGAAGATGCACACCACGTTCGCAATGAAGATGCTTGCGACCAAGGTTAAAAACCCTTCAGCTCACGTCTTCTGGTTACTCATTTCTAAAGGTTACAAAACCTATTTATTGATGACCAACAACTTCCAACGCTTTTACCCGTGCCACAACAAGCGCGATGTCGAGCTTGAAGGCTTGGTAGACCAGTACTGTAATAAACTCTACCCGTCTTACTACAACCAAGAAAAACGCATTCTCGACTTTGGTGAGGGTTACCATTCATTAAAAAACGACGCCGCCAACATCGACATCACTCCGGGAATGCGTGCCAGCAACGACAATATTCGCTTCTTTGATAATAAGAATCCAGAATGGCGTCGCGGTACAGAAATGCCATGCATTGGAGAGATATCATTCGCTACTATCTGGCACTTCTTTGGCAAGATGATGTCTGGATTCCTTCCAAGCCGTAAACGCCTCAAGGCTCAGAAAGTCGTCGCATAAACACCGCCTTGGCTCAAAGTGTGACATAGTGCGCCAAACCCCGCCCTCAGTGGCGGGAAATAATTTTGTTCTATGCAACTTTGTGATTAAATTAGCGGCGTATTTCGGCTCTCAGAATTAGTCTTCTTTGGGGTCGTCGTGCGAACAATAAATAAAAAATATAATATTCTCACAGAGAACCAGCGGAGCCTTCTCCTGCCTCCCCTACATTGAAGGCAAGAGTACACCACGCTTATCGCTTGATCGTCGTGCACGACACTGAACCTGAGGTTTTGTTGTTCTCGTGGGAAATTGACCGTATGTCACCGCCACGTTATCGAGAAACTACAGGAGCCTCTCAGATGTCTGCTCTCCAGAACCTGACCACATCGTTATTGCACTTTGCATCAGCTACATTGACTCGCCAAGGTGCGAAAAAGTTTGTTGAAGCCAGTCGCGATATTGAAACATTGCAGCGTAATATTCTGAAAGACACGCTCGCGCAGGTCGTCGGTTCGGAATCGGCCCGCAAACACAGCTTAACGGCTGACATGTCGGTTGAAGATTTCCAAAAAAACGTGCCTATCACGGATTATGATTACTGGCATGACATGATCGTTGAGCAGCAAAAAACCGGCAAGCCGATGTTATCGACGGCAAGCTGTGATCGTTACCAGCCTACCAGTGGCTCAACCTCTAAAATCAAATGGATTCCGTACACTCGCCCCTTCCTAGATCAAGCAGATGAAGCCATCAGCCCATGGATGTCTGACTTATACGCCAACTTCCCGGGCATCAAGAAAGGCCGCCATTACTGGTCGTTATCTTGGGTGCCAAGTGACCTACGTGATGCCGTTAGCGATAGCATCAATGACGACCTTCAGTTGTTACCTTGGTGGAAACGCTTATTTATGGCCGGCACGATGGCCGTGCCTGAAGGTGTTTCGCGTGCCGAAAGCTCGGAAGAATCGTTTTTTGCTACCTCATGCTACTTAGTTGCTGCTACCGATTTATCTTTTATCTCGGTATGGAGTCCAACGTTCGCCATGAGCTTGCTGCAAATGATGCAGGAGCATCGCGAAAAGATTGCCCAAGTGTTAGACACTGGCGCATGGGTTGCCCCGTTCGATAGCTTGAAAGACCTTCAAGCACCGGTTAACAAACAAGCCGCCGCCTATCTGCGTCAGTGGGATGGCGAAGTAACACCCGCCTTCACGAAAGCAATCTGGCCAAAACTTGCGTTAATTAGCTCTTGGGATACCTCCTCATCAAAAGGCTGGGCCGAAAAACTGCACGCCCTATTCCCACACAGTGGCTTCCAAGGCAAAGGGCTTTTCGCCACAGAAGGCGTGGTTACCTTCCCGATGGGTGACGATTACCCTCTCGCGGCGAGCAGTCACTTCTACGAATTTGAAGACTTAGATACCAACGAAATTATTTGTAGCTGGGATTTAAAACAAGGCATGCGTGTGCGCCCAATCATGACCACGGGCAACGGCTTGCTACGCTACGCCACCAAGGACATGCTTGAAGTCACCGGTTTCATTAATGAATGTCCGGCATTGCGCTTTATCAGCCGCATTGATGGTGTTGATATGGTCGGCGAAAAACTATCCCCAGACAGCGCGGTGAAATTGATTGATCATTTCAGCGGCGTAAAAGGCATGTCACCGGTCACGCTTCTGGCCTTACCGTCATCGGATGTTCGTTCTAAACCTCTTTACGCCCTTCTGTGTAATGGCGGCTCCGAAGCGGAAGCAGCACGTGATGAACTTAGCGCACTGTTAGAAGAACAGTTATGCCAGCACTTCCATTACAAACTTGCACGCGAACTGGGCCAGCTTGGCCACGCTGAAATGCTCATTGTTCCTGATGCGATGGAAGTCTACACCGAGCATAAAATTGCCGGCGGCATGGTGGCCGGTAATATCAAAATTGAACCCCTGGTTCTGTGGCAGAGCGATCAGCTACCTACAGCCATTCGCGCTATTTTACAAAACTCAAATGCCGCGGAGGCGGGTGCATGAGCCAGCGTTTTCTTGTTCGCCCCACTCAAGAATCTGATGCTGATGGCTTACAAGAGCTGTTAGCCGATACGCCCCAAGAGGGGAGTATCATGCTGAACTTTGAACGCCAGCCTAATTATTTTTGGGCAACTGACATCGGCACCAGCGAACCTGACTTATGGGTAATGGAAGACACACAAGATAATCGCGTGGCCGGTGCTTTTAGCATGGGGAAGCGCGATGTTTTTGTTAATGGTATAAAAACACCGATGCGCTACGGCAGCGATCTTCGTATTCATCGGGATTACCAAGGTGGACGCGCGTTGTTACGATTATTTAAATCATTAACAACCGCTTTAGGAGACGATATTTATCAGACCGTGATACTTGAAGAAAACCAAGCATCCTTAGCAACGGTAGGAAGTGGCCGCCTAAAAATACAACCTAAGTACTACCCTGCGGGTCGACACCGTACAAATATGATAGAGCTACGTCGTAAAGAAAAGTACACGGCAAATAGCAGCGTTCGTCGAGCCACGGCTGACGACATTGCAGCCATGCAGGATTTTTTTGATCTCAACGCCGCTGAAAAACAGTTTTACCCAAGCTATGATTTTTCACTCATCGGCTCAGATGACTCTTACTACCGTAATATTAAACTCGAAGATTTTTTCTTAGCGTTTTTGGATGATGAACTCGTCGGGATGACTGGGCTTTGGGATCAAAAAGGATTCAAACAAACTCGTATTACTGGCTATTCGAAGGGCATTCAATACGCTCGCCCTTTTTACAACCTCTACACCAAAATATTTGGTGGTTTATCGTTACCTCCTGCGGGCTCCCTCACAAGTTATGTGTACTTACACAGCACCGTTATAAAGAATAATGATAAGCAGATCTTTGCTGATTTATTAGCAACCGCTCGCGATGAATTAGCAAACAGTCCATACGATGCACTGGTGGTTGGTTTTGATGAAAACGATCCATTGCACGAAGTGACTGATAAGTACAAAAAAATAGAATTATTTAGCCTGCACTTTATGTGCGGTTTTGGCGATGATCCCATGGATGACATTGGTCGCGATAAGCTGATGTATCTGGAAACTGCGCGCTTGTAATCTAATATACAACGCAACAGAATCATCAAATATGGGAAATCATTCCCCTGACTGAATACAGAGATTCACATGAAGAACGTTAAATTCAGCATTCTTGTTCTAAGCATTCTTATTGTCGGAGGAATTGGTGGCTATTTTATCTATACCTTTGCACCCATGCCTACCTCTGGTGCCAAACCGGTAATTCTCCCTGTGGTGCCTTACATTGAGGTAACGATATCCAGCCGTTCTATACCGGTCTATTCTCGAGGACGAGTCCAGGCGGCAAGCGTGCACAAAATCACTAGCCAAGTATCTGGCCTAGTAACGAACGTCTCGCCTCTTCTTAAAAAAGGAGCGCAGATCACCGAGGGCGAGTTACTGGCGCAAATTGATGAGCAGCCTCTAATCTTGGACATTGCCCAAAGAAAAGCCACCCTTTCACAAACAAAATTAAGACTAGAAGAAACCCAGGCCAATGCTCGGGTAGCTCGCAAACAAACAGGACGAAACGCTTCAGACTATGCTCGATTTGTCCCCCAATTAGAATACGCAAACAGCCAAGTAGAAGCAGCTCAAGCAGCTGTTGATTATGCTTATACCCAATTAGAAGAAGCTAAAATTACCGCCCCTATTTCTGGCAAAGTACTCGAAACCTTCATCGATGAAGGTGATTTGGTGCAAACCGGCTCTCCCATTGCCGTCATCAATAGTATGAACGATATGGAGATACGTTTACCCCTGAACGATCGCGAACTCATTATCACAGGAGCCAACAAAACCGGCTCCGATAATGATGGCCCTGTCTCTCTACCCGAAGTTTATCTTACCGACTTTGAGAGCAAGGACCGCTGGAAAGGATATATCGTTCGTACAGATGGGATGCGTAGCCAAAACCAATTGCTCTACGTTATTGCACAAGTGCGTGGTGATAATGTGTTTAGTGATATGGGCCGCAGATTAGTACCAGGATCTTTTGTTGAGGCGGATATTCGAGGGCGAGAAATAGATGACTTACGCGTGATGCCTCGTGATGTACTGCAACCTGAAGACTCTATCTGGGTGATCTCTCCGGACAACCACATCCAACGTCAGGAAGTCTCTGTGGTATACCGTGGTCGTGACAGTGTTTACATCGAAACCCGATTACCACCGGGAACCAAAGTGGTTTCTGGTGGGTTTCACCGTTTAATCGAAGGTATGGAAGTTCGCCCGATTCCGGCCACCGATGCAGTTAAATAAGCTGAGATAACGTCATGAAAGCAATAATAAGTTGGTTTGCGCACAACCCTGTCGCTGCAAACCTGATGATGGCCTGTATTCTTATTCTTGGCGTATTGTCACTTCCGGATACCCGTAAAGAGCTAATACCAAACGTCTCTCTTGAACGTATTGGCATTACTAGCCGACTACCAGGTGCTGCGGTTGAAACCATTGAAACCAGTATTTGTCGCCCGATTGAAAATCGAATTTACGACATCCAAGGCACTATTGAATTAACCTCCATGTCATACGATGGATATTGCTCTGTCACCGTTGACGTTGAAGAGGGATATGTCACTAAAGAAATTATTGATGACATCAAATCACGCCTTGATGACCCGGATTTATTACCAAAAGAAGCCAGCGCCGCTGAGGTCATAGAACTATCTATTCGCAACCGAGTGACGAAATTAATTATTAGCGGCCCCGTTGGCTACTCTGTACTGACTAGCTCGGCGCACCAATTACGAAATCGATTACTAGAATCTAATGAAATATCGGTCATTGATTTAAAAAATATGAAGAAGCCGGAAATCACCATGTCGATTCCGTCTTTTGTTCTTGAGCAGTATTCACTGAGCTATACCGAAATTGCGTCCATGATTCAAAAACAAACCGGCTATCTCGCGGGGGGTGTTTTATCAACGCTGGAGGGGGATGTATTAATCACCAGTGATGCATTTCGTGATACTACCGAGAAGTATCAGCAGATTGTTGTCATGTCTGACCCTGATGGCGGTGAAGTACTGCTGGGTGATATTGCGACGATTGTCGATACTCGTCACTTCAGTAAAGCTCGCGCATCTTTTGATGAATTACCGGCCGTCTCCATTGACGTTTACCGTGTTGGTAATCAAAACATTACGGATATATCAACGCGTATTCGTGCAGAGCTAGGCTACATAGATTTACCTGCCAATGTTGATGTCTACATCTGGCAAGACGAAGCTAAAAACTTTAAGAACCGTGTAGATTTACTGGTAGATAACGCATTCAGCGGGTTACTTCTTCTATTCACTGTATTATTACTATTCCTGAGTGCGCGCCTATCATTCTGGGTAAGTATTGGCATCCCTATTTCCTTCTTAGGTGCTTTTTTCTTGTTACCTATTTTTGATGTATCCATCAATTTCATTTCATTATTTGCTTTTATTTTGGTGCTCGGGATTGTCGTAGATGATGCTGTGGTGGTAGGTGAATCTATTCATCATAAAAATGAACAAGGGCTTGTCGGAGTAGATGCTGCACTACAAGGCACTTTTGAGGTTTATAAACCAATTATATTTGCTGTGTTAACCACAATCATTGCCTTCTTACCATTGCTCAATTTACCTGGGCCTGAAGGAAAATTGATGCGTGCTATTCCGATAGTAGTTATCGCAACTCTCATATTCTCCATCATTGAATCACTGCTTATCCTGCCTGCGCATTTAAGTAACGGAAAATACAATCCAAAGGCAAAAAAGACCTGGTTAAGCCGTGTTCACCAACGCTTTTCTGACTTTATGGATTGGCTTATTAAGCGTTTCTATACTCCATTGCTAACCCTCTGCTTGCGTAACAAAGGCGTTGTCGTTGTTTTATTCACAATGATATTCAGCATGTTTATCATGTTGATGAGTCAAGGTTGGATTAAAACCGTGCTATTTGCCGCCATCGAAGCGGATACCGTTGTTGCTAATGTCCAATTCCCTGAAGGTACTCCCCGTAGCAAAACCGAAGCGGCCATACGTACTTTAGAGCAAGCAGCAGATCGAGTTGCTGAGGAGTATCGTGGTCGAGGTATTGAAGCCGTGAGTCATATGTATTCCGTGGTTGGCCCGAAAAATATTTATCTGCAATCACAAAGTGATGATGATATCGACCATACAGCACAAGTAGTTCTTGAGTTAGCCGCTCCTGAAACCCGAACATTTAGCGGCCAAGAGCTATTAGCTCGCTGGCGCGAAAGTACGGGTGAAATACAAGATGTACTTGGGCTGAGTTTTAGCGCCAGTATGAATGCCGCAAAGCCCGATGTGTACATCGAATTCTCTGGTTATGACCTAAAAGAAATGTATCGTCTATCCGATGAATTAGCCGAGCATCTTAAAAGCTACGACGGCATTTTTGATATACATACATCTCATGAAGAGGAAAGAACTGAAGCTGAAATTAAACTTCGAAATAACGCTTCATCCCTTGGCCTAACACTGGAAACTGTTGTAGGCCAGATTAATCGAGCGTTCCATGGCAATGTCGTCCAGCGAATTCAAACCAAAGACGAAGAAGTAGAGGTGTGGTTAGGACTGCCTGAAAATGAACGATCTTCTTCTTGGTATCTTGAAAACATGCATATTGAATATGCGCCGGATCAATACGTTCCTCTGAGTGCTGTCGCTGATGTCATTTATCGCCCATCGAAAACCCATATTAAACGCTACGAGCGTAAGCGCATAAACTCCGTGTCTGCTTATGTCGATCCTGCAGTTAACTCTGCTGAAGGTATTAATGCAGACTTATCTGAGAATTACTTAAATGGTCTAGTAAGCAATAGTCCTGGGATTTCTTGGGATGTCGGCGGTTATCAGCGAGCCGTTCAGTTTTTTCTAAGCATATTAACCGAATATTATATTATGGCCATTCTAGCCATGTATCTTTTAATGGCCATACTGTTCTCGTCATACACACAGCCACTACTGGTTCTTTATGCTATCCCGTTTGGTTTGCTAGGTTCAGTCGTTGGTCACGTATGGCTAGGTCTTGAGATGACCCTGTGGTCATTTGTTGGCATGGTTGCGGTCTCAGGTGTAGTAGTGAACGATAACTTGGTATTGATGGATTACATTAATACTAAACGAGCACAGGGCGAAAATTTATACGTGGCAATCATGGCAGCCGGAAAAATTCGTTTCCGACCAATCATGCTTACTTCATTAACCACCTTCGCAGGCTTGATGCCCCTAATATCAGAAACTAGCGTACAAGCACAGTTCTTGATTCCAATGGCGGTATCTCTAGGCTTTGGCGTTGTTGTTGCCACACTAATCAGCCTATTACTCGTGCCTGCAACCTATATGATTATGGTGGAAACAGAAGAGAAGGTGGCACGTCTACTAAGCGGTAAGAAAGGGCAAGTCGCGGATACGGTTGAAAAGGCCTATGAGGATGGCTTCGAGATGGGAACACGAGGCTCTCGAGCTAAGTGCCCATACGATGATGAAGTACTAAGTTCCAGCTGGGAAGCGGGCCGTTCAGATGCTAGAGCCCAACTCAACTAAGCTATGTTTGCTAGTGGGTATTAGGCACCTCTGAGCGACTCAGGGGTGTTAGTTTATTTTTCAAATGGGCCTACTAAATGAAACCGTTTTAAAATGAACTATCGATGGACGTCTGAGTTAATACAGTGCGACGATGCTCATGACTAAGGTTCTGCAGCCACACAACTTCAAACGTGATACGGGCTGTCACAGCATAAAAGATCAAGTACAACACATAAGCAGCAAAAGCCCATAAGGCAACACTCCTAAAATCAGCCACAGATAGCGCATCAACCATTAAATACACGGCAGTGAGTTTGCATACGTTCGCACTGACCAAAGATAAAGACCAAACAGGCAACAACCACTTCACAGGTTCATGTTCATGACCCGGAGGAATCGACTGATAACGCATACTGTCGATTAAACGAGTTATTTTATGCAGTTGAGCGAATAAGCCAAAAAAAAGTTTAATAGACTGCCAAGTACTCGCTGTATGCTTTTCAAATAAGACAAGCATATTACGTGCAGAAAAATAGACCCAATAGGTATAAAACAGAACCAGCACTAGCGTTGAAACCACTTGGGCCTCACGGACATGAGTATCGATAAGCAACCGCGCGCTCACGTCATCTGGCAGCGCAGTCAAAGGCGAAAGAGCATCCATCACAGCGAGCGCTTGCCAAGTTCCTATACCGTGAATAATGCCAACAATGCAAAGCGTGCCGGGGATAATGGATACTAAATTAGTAATCCACGTGAATTTTTTAAGGTCATAAAATGGGTAACGTTGGGTCATAACACGGCTTAATCATTATTTTTTCAAACAGTTTACCGCACGATCAGCCATATCTCGTAAAAAATATGGGTATCCATCTTTACTCAGTGAAATATGAGTCCCCAACGGATCTAGCTCACCCTGTTTAACACGTAAGTCACCAACCACCTTCACAACTAGCGCAGGCGAGTATTCAGGCTCACGGAACACACAGGCTACATCCCCACCACGCAATTGGTCTCGCATTAACTGTAATGTGCGCATTCCCGGCTTTTGTTCAGGCGTTAACGTAAACGCACCAACTTGATTCAAGCCACGCTCATTGACCCAGTGATCATAGGCGCGGTGGAACACAAAGAAGCCGCGATCTTTTACTGGTGCAAGCACCTCATCACTGTAAACAACAACACGTTCGACTTGGCGGCTAAAGTCATCCGACGTCACACCAAGAGCTTCAGCCAGTGCCTGCTGTGCTTTTAATGAAATAGGAACCGACAACCAATAATGCGGATCTCGCACTTGCCCTTCTACCGAAAAACTAGACAGATCAATCCAGGTTTTGTCTGGCCAGCGACGGGCAAAGCCCGCAAGGTATGGCTCCGCCTGACGCCCCGACCACAGAATCACATCCGCTTCCTGCAAACGATCAATATCAGAAGGCCGCAAAGAAAAGTCGTGCGGAGTAATGCCTTCTGGCACCAATACCTCCAGGTTTTCTAGCGGTGTTACGGACGCAGCAATCAGCCCCAAAGGATGAATACTCGCAAGTACCTTCATTGGCTTAGCAGAAACAGGGAAAGCGAAGGACAAAGTGGTGATTACCACCAATACAGCAGTCTTAAGAAACATAATTATGGCTATTAGGGTCATCTGTCGTAGAATTGCAATATTATAACCTAAGGGTATCGAAAAGGTTACTGAGAATGTCACAGCACCACGACCATGGACATTGCATCGCGAGCGCGATGGACACTGCGAAGAAGCTCTGCGAGCAGCAAGGGGCCAGACTGACTCCCGTACGCCGCCGTGTATTAGAGCTAATTTGGCAAAACCATAAGCCGATTGGGGCCTATGAACTGCTTCCTCAGCTGGCGGCCGACGGTTTTAACTCTGCACCACCCACCGTGTATCGTGCTCTCGATTTTTTATTAGAACTCGGCGTGGTTCACCGTATTAGCAGCCTAAACGCCTTTATCGGTTGTGACCAACCGGGATTGTCGCATCCTACGGGCTTTTTTATCTGCAAAGAGTGTGGCAATGCTACTGAACTACCTGCAAAGCACTTAACCAAACTGGCTCAAGCCTTAGAAGCGGAGTTAGGTGTCAGCATTGAATCCGGCAGTCATGAGCTAAGTGGCTTATGCTCAAGCTGTCGGACGGCCGCATGAGTAATACCCTCTTACTCAAAGCCAATAACCTGAGCCTAAGCTTTCGCCAGAAAAAAGTGTTAGATGATATTTCTCTTGAGATTCATACCGGAAAAATCATTACCTTCATTGGTCCAAACGGATGCGGCAAATCAACCCTTACTAAAGTGCTTCTTGGATTGCAGAAAACGCACGCGGGAAAAATTACGCGCAAACGCAATTTACGTGTCGGCTATATGCCTCAAAAGCTGCAACTCGACGAACGTTTACCGTTAACTGTTCGTGGTTTTTTGCGTCTTACTCATGGCTGTAACCATAACGAAATCGACGGCTGGCTTGAGCGTCTAAATATCAAACCGTTAACAAACAGTAGCGTTCATAATTTATCCGGCGGTGAGTGGCAGCGCGTTTTACTTGCCCGGGCTTTATTGGTTAAACCGGAATTACTGGTGCTGGATGAACCGGTACAAGGGGTCGACGTACAAGGCCAGCTTGAACTGTACCAACTCATTCCACAACTTAGAGACGAGCTTGGTTGCGCAGTCGTCATGGTCTCGCACGATTTACACTTAGTGATGGCGGCCACCGATGAAGTGATTTGTTTGAATGGTCACGTCTGCTGCTCCGGCCATCCGGATACGGTATCCGCCGACCCAGCCTACCTAGAACTCTTTGGACGCAAACTCAACAGCCCCATCGCTCATTACACGCACCACCATGACCACGAGCATTGCAGCGCTGATCACGCTCACGGAGATCATCAACATGACTGAATTATTTGCCGTGTGGTGGCTGATGCCATTATTCGCAGGCATGTTGTTAGCAATCTCCGCCGGGCCGTTAGGAAGCTTTGTAGTGTGGCGAAAAATGGCTTTCTTTGGTGACACATTAGCCCACGGTGCCTTATTAGGTATTACCTTTGGTGTGCTCGCCGATCTGAACCCAACATTCGCCATTATCCTTGGCTCGGTTTCACTGGCCTTGGTACTACTGCCTCTGCAATACGCAAGTCGATTATCAGCCGACACCCTACTTGGCATTGTCTCTCACGGCACCTTGGCAATAGGCTTGGTCGCCTTAAGTTTAGCCGATGGCGTTCGTGTCGACTTAATGGGCTATTTATTTGGCGACCTACTTGCGATTAATGAAGAGCACGTACTATGGTTACTCGCTAGCACGGCGCTCACGTTGCTATTAATCAGTGTGTTTTGGAATGCATTGCTCGCCGTGACTGTCAGCCCGGAATTAGCAAAAATCGAAGGTCGCCGCGTGGCTATGCTCGATTTAATGCTCATTATCTTATTGGCATTTACTGTCGCGTTAGCTATGAAGGTGGTAGGTATATTACTCATTAGTGCACTGCTTATTATTCCACCGGCGGCGGCGCACTCGCTTAGCCGTAGTCCACAACAAATGGCTATCGTCGCCTCGCTGATAGGGGTCATTTCTGTAGCTTTAGGAATGTGGGCTTCCTTTTATTGGGATACACCCGCAGGGCCAAGTATCGTCGTTGCCGCAATGGGGTTATTCGGATTGAGCCTACTGGTTCAGCGTAAAAACTAATATATGAAGCCGAAAGAGACCATAAAACACGAGGTCGACAATATTGCCACAGCGCTATCATATGCCTTCATCCGCGATCCATTATTCAACGCTTTCTTCCCGCATAATCCACCTCATTGCCCGTTGTCATACTACACATTTCGCTTCCTTGTTCGGCATACGATAGAAAACGGAGAACTGGCCCTTACGCACATTCACAATACCTGTGTTGGGGCTGCATTATGGCTGCCCTCTGAATCCGTTAAGCGCAGTTTTGCTGATGAGGTACGCTACGGAGGCATCGATATGCTCAGGCACCAAGGTATTGCGGCAATACTCCGTCAAATGAGTGCAAGCAAGCAAATGGCGGAAAAACATACCGCGTTACTCCCAATACCTCATTACTACCTATCCGTACTAGGATTGAGACCAGAAGCGCAGGGAAAGGGGTTAGCCACACAACTTATCACTCCCATGCTGGAACGCGCGGACTCGGAAGCAAAACCCTGCTATTTAGATACTCACAATGAGGCCAACGTTAATCTATACAGACACTATGGTTTCGATGTGGTTGACCAAGATCTCATGAAGGGCTCGTCAGTGAAACACTGGGTCATGATACGTTCACCGAGGTAAGACGACAGTAAACGGATTCAATAGACTTCGAGCTTGCCATCTGAAAACTGCGGCCGTTCTGACGTTCTTTTCAATATGTCATCGCTAATCAATGGATTGTTTAAGCGAATTACTCGGCGCTCGGACAACTTCAATGCTTTGATGTCATCGTCATACCGCTTTTTAAAATACGTTTGATAGCTACCATTTAAAATAGCCCTCCGTAATCCTAGTTCAATCCGAGCAGCCAACAATCGCTCTGATTTATTCACAAAAAACAATGTCGCCGACGGATACGAAAAAAGTAAGTTCGGTTCAATAATGAACTCATTTTCGCCCAAGCGTTTTAAATCATCCCGAGCCTCGCTAACTCCTCGTAAAAAGCAATTAAAACGCCTGAATTCGAGCATCGGAAATAGATTCTCAAAGGTTGCACTGGTTTCTACTTGGAACCCATTGGTCTGTAAAATTTCGGTATCTGGCCAATGCACCCCCTGCCCAAATACGATGTCACGATCAAGAATATCTTTATGACTACGGACATTCTCAAAAAGCGCCTTATCCTCCTTATTAATAACGCACACCCGTAAGCCTATCAGGCCTTCATCCGCAGCTACTCGAATAGGAATTAGTTTTTTTTCTCTATCTGGATTTACGACCACATTAATAATTTGTAGTGACGAATCATTCCCATGTTCAAGATCTATAATGGCTCGCCCTTGTGTCACCTCCTCCCCACGCTTAATCACAACCTCACCAAACAAATCTTTAGTCTGATCAAGCGCAAGTTGCAGCAACGCCAAACTTGGCCCTGAATCATAATTTCGATACCAATAGATCAACTCTTCTGAGCTTTCAGCGCCTATTTCATTCACTCCTATTTCATTGTTAGGCTCACTGGCCACTTCAGCGAATACTTCTGCTGCCATCAAAAAATACAGATGGGAAATAGTCGCTAAAAAAATACTAAACAACTTCATAGTGGGTACCATAAGCCAGAAGCTCGTTGAATCGAGAGATTCGTCTCTGACATATCAGGAATATTTAAACGGATACTCGTTCTGCTTTTCAAATTGAGTTGATCCAACTGAGGAGACATCAATTTATTAAATAGTTCTTCATAGGAGCCATCGTCTAACGCCCGCAACAAACCTAATTCAATGCGCATGGCTAGCAACTTATTATCACGATTCACATAAAAAAAGCCGGGCTGTGGATACTGAACAAGAAAACGCTGCTCAATATCTACCTGAGCTTTACGGCTCTGATATTCAGGAATAATTTCCTGTGCTCCACGAAGAAAACAATCACACTCGCCTTCCTGTAACATATCGAAAATCGGCAGATACGCTTTTGAAGTCACCACAGGTAAGCCATTACGCTGCAACACCTCCGTGTCAGGCCAATATTCCCCTTGGCAAATATTGATCTTCTTTTCAGTAAAATCATATCCCGTCATAAGACCATCGAACCTCGTCTGTTCCCCCTTGCGAATCAAACAGACTCGATGGCCAAGCAACCCTTTCAGCACAGGAAACGCAATAGGGTAAAGTTCAGTGTCATTTGTCCTTGAGGACGCGGCGCTAATTACATCAATAGCACCACGGTTTGCAATGGAAGAAATGGCATCAGGGTATTCCATGGGGGTGCTGCGCTGGAGGCGCACAGGCGGGTAAAGGTCTTCCGTTTTCTTGAATGCTAGTTCAAGGATTTCATTCACAGGAGCAGTATCGAAATTTCGCTCCCACAGCGTAATCACCTGTTGCTCTTTGCTGGAGTTCTTTGGCTTGTCTTGGCTGCCTGTTGAAATCTCATCCGCATATAAAGTAAATGAGAAAAGAATCAATGCCGCTGAAAGCAATACAGCGAGCGCTTGACTTAAAAAATGTCGATTCAGACCAATAACCATTGTCGACTCCGTTCCACCTTAGCATTCAATTCCATTCAATATACGCGCACTCTTGTCTACTCAGCTTAGTCTATTTATTCAAAAAATGAGCTGCGTATTTGCGCCAATATGTTGGATTAATCACTAGGCAAACGCATCAACTCTCTCACTACGGGCAACATTCTTTGAGGGTCATGCGGCGGCTCGATATACCCACGATACTCACCTGTCGGACTAATCAGTACGACATTCGCACTGTGGTCCATCAAATAGCCGCCATCATCGCGGTCTACGCGAGCATAAAAGGCATTAAGCTGCCCAGCTAACTCACGCATACCATCAGGATTACCCGTTAAGGCGATAAACGCAGGGTTAAAGTAATCCATGTACTGCTTCATGCTGGAAGACGTATCTCGCTCGGGATCGACACTCACCAATACAATATTTAGCTGTGCTTTTTCCTCAGTAGAGAGCTGCTTCCACATTTTATTCATGTGCATCAAGGTCATCGGGCAGATATCGGGGCAATAGGTATAGCCAAAAAAGAGTAAATTCCAGCGTCCTTCGAGTGACTTCAAGTCACGAGGCTCACTGTTTTCATCGATAAAGGTGATCTCTGGTAAGGCACCGCCCTCAAATAACACAAGGCCTTCTGTCTCTTGGAATACCTTAGGCAGCCCTATAGATAACGTGTCGTCTGTTTTTCCATCACTTTTTGGCGACATCGTGATAAACGCAGCCACACCGAGTGCAGCAATCACTGCCAGAAGCAGTACAATGGTTTTTTTCATAGTTACCTCAGACCTTAACAAACACTCTAAACCCAAGTTCAAAACAAAATATCTATGCCTATGCCACACAGTGTATCAGCCTCCGACCAAACTTTGCCTGTGGCAAATCAGCGCACTATTTGGGCGCTCAGCTGGCCGATTATTCTCAGCAATATTACGGTGCCTTTATTAGGCTTAGTCGATACTGCTATTCTGGGGCATTTGGACGACAGTCGCCCCATGGCTGCCGTAGCGATTGGCGCCCAACTATTTACATTATTGCTATGGAGCTTCGGTTTTTTACGCATGGGAACCACCGCTGTCACCGCTCAAGCGATAGGCCAAAGCGGCGTTAACCGCGCTTTATTCGTACTGCAACAAGCGTTATGGACAGTGCTTCCCATTGGTATTCTTTGCCTGACGTTAGCGCTCAGCTTAACACCACTGCTGTTGCCTTTTTTCGGTGATGACCTTGTCGTCAAGTCCATGGCGGCAGAGTATTTAACAGTGAGATTTTGGGGTATCCCGATAGTCTTACTTCAGTATTGTTTTATTGGCTGGTTTATAGGTCGTGGTGACACGCGAATCCCGATGGCGATGTTGATCGTCGCCAATGTATTAAATGCGCTGTTAGATTATCTATTTGTTTGGCATTTTGACATGGGCGCCGCTGGTGTCGCCCTTGGTACTTTGCTCGCCGATACCGGAGCCTTATTGATAGCGATTTACGCCGCTTACCGTTGTGGCCTACGCCTGCCGTTTTCGGCACCTCAGCTTACCCTGTTAAAAAACATGCTCGTTATAAATAGCCACCTATTTGTGCGAACACTTTGTTTACTGTCTGTGTTTGCACTTTTTACGGCACTCGGTGCAAATCAAGGCAGTATCGTAGTAGCCAGTAATGCTGTGCTGATTACCTTATTATTGTTGATATCGAACGCGCTTGACGGTTTTGCCCACGCCGCCGAGAGCCTAACCGGGCGCTACCTAGGGGCCAAAAAGATCGAGAAAGTTCATACAACCTTAAAACTCACGGCATTAGATACGGTTTTAGTCGCCGCACTAATGTCCATAGCATTTGCCCTAGGCGGTGACTTACTCTTCACTTTATTGACGGACAATCCCGAGGTGCTGCCTAGGCTAGAATCAATGCACCTGTGGTTGTGGTTATTACCACTAACCGGAGCGGCGAGTTATTGGCTGGATGGCGTTATGATTGGCGCCCAAGCCAGTAAAGCGATGCGTAATTCGATGCTAGCTGCAGCTTTCTTTGTATTTTTACCGTTAGCAACCCTGCCGCACTGGCTAAGCTTTATGACAGAACATCTAACAAGCTTTCATTGGGTAGAATGGTCAGAGAATTGGCAGTCTTCTTGGCTAAGTAACGGGTCAAGTAACAATGTGTATTTATGGGTCGCCTTCCATCTATTTTTACTGGCGCGAGCTGTCTTTCTTTTACCTGTTTTTCTGACACTTTGGAGAAATCCGCAAAAGTTTTCTGCAATCGACTGGTAGAACCGTCAATCTTAACTATACTTTTTTCCATAGCAGCGAGATTACGCGCTAACCAATTGTTTTATATAGGAAAAAGTTTTAATGACTCAGATGGAATTCGCCACGGAATTTGAAGCTAATCTCCAGGCAGCACTGATAAAAGAACAAAATCATGCCCTACTCAATAAAAAAATTGAACAGCGCCAACACGATATTGCACGTATCATCGCACTGCCTGACACCGGCGCGACAGAAAGCTTAGTGCAATATGTTATCGACTATATTCGTTACTTACCTACGCTTTTGAATGACCTCCACGAGGCAGGCCAGCAAACCGGCATGACAGCGATTACCACACCCGTGATTGCCGCCGCGAGCGAGTTCTTATTAGCCCCGCCAGCTGAAGTAGAAGAAGAGACTGGATTGATTGCGCTGATGGATGAAGCGTATCTTGCCTTTCGTCTACTCGAAGAAGTGAATGAATCTTGCCTGCATCGTATTGGCCAACCGCTTATCCCGCTGGATATGTGTTTATCCAACATCATGATTCATACCTTGATTGATGAGCCGTTTGCGAATCAATTAGATGCCATGGTCGAGTTGCGCGTAGAACGCCTGTTCGAGAAGCGCACGGAATACAAAGAGAGTGGATTCGAGCAATTTATGCAGCGTTTAAATAACGCCGATGTCATGAACCTTAGCCAGCGTTGGTCTTGCTTCTCAAGCCAGCTAGGCTTGCAAAGCGCGTTTGTATAAGCCTTACTCGCTTGAGATATTGCGCTGCAAAAACCCCAGCAGCGCTTTCAACCGCACGCTTTGCCGCATATCTTTGTGATACACAAACCACATTTTTGATGGCTCACGGTCTATTGCCAAATCGACTTGTGTTAAATCAGACTCAACACCAAAACGTTGATTCACCAAGCTGAGCGGGCCTATGCCCATACCCGCTCTAACCGCACTTTCAATGTCGCTAAAACTGTTGCTCTGAAACGCTAATTGCTCGGGTTTAATACGCTCAATCATATCCCGAACGATCGGAATCCGAGTTTTATCGCCACTAGGAAGAACCCAGAAATGTTGATTTACCTCATCAAGCGTCTGAGGCAGACCATATTGCTTAACGTATAAATCCGAGGCATAAAAATTGAGGCTCACGTTCATTAAAGAGCGGGCGATCAAGTCAGGCTCTTGCGGTTCACTGCCAATGCGAATCGCCACGTGTACATCACCATCCGCCAGCGACAACACATCGTCCGTCGCCATTATTTGCACCCTAACCTGCGGATACTCCTGACGAAAAGCATGCAGTATGGGGGCAAAATACGGTGAAAAATCTGTCACTGTGGAGATTCGTAGGGTTCCGCTAGGCGCGGCCTCTACCGTCGTTAACGTATTCAATAAGCGCTGAATATCACCGGTAATAGGCCGCATTTTCTCAACCATAATACGACCAGAGTCAGTCAACTGGTAGCCACGCTGATGACGAATAAATAAGCGCAGCCCAAGGGTATCTTCAAGGCGATTCACCGCCCTCAACGCCGTACTGTGATTAATGCCTAAGGCTTCGCCAGCTCTACTTAAGCTACCTTCGCGGGCAACATGGTAAGCAATTCGAAGATCATCTAACCGAATATTGTGATCCATTATCCTGCCTTTTATAAATGGCCAACTAATCTTGTGCATTTTTGCACAACTATTGTCTAAAGCTAGAGCTATTTAACACAATCAATTCGAGCTACTGTGTTTGTATTGAATGACAACAGGAAACCGACATGACATTAAGGAATACCAAATCATCCTACGGCTGGGTGGCCATATGCCTCCACTGGGTAGTAGCACTGGCTGTATTTGGCATGTTTGGTCTGGGTCTTTATATGGTTGAGCTGACGTATTACGACGCCTGGTATAAAGGTTCACTTGATCTGCACAAATCGGCGGGCTTAACGATAGCCGCCCTCGTCTTCGCTCGATTAATATGGAAGTTCATCAATCCAACGCCCGTAGGTTTATCCAAAAAGCCTTTGGAGAATCTCGCCGGACACTTAGCGCACATTGCGTTGTATTTAATCATGGCGGCTTTGTTTATCTCGGGCTACCTTATTTCTACTGCCGATGGGCATGGCATAGAAGTCTTTGGCTTATTCTCTGTACCGGCGACGTTAACCGGTGATAACCAAGAAGACATTGCCGGTGATATTCATGAATGGTTAGCTTGGGGCCTGATTAGTTTGGTCGCTTTACATGCTTTAGCCGCACTAAAACATCACTTTATTAATAAAGATGGAACCTTAGTCAGAATGTTCCGTCCACAGAAATAACTCTGATAGATAATCAATATTAAACCCCATGGAGAAACACATGAAAAAACTACTACTTGCTACTGCAATTACTGGCTCAGCTCTGATTACATCCGTTGCAAACGCGGCAACCTACGACATTGATAATGAAGGTGCTCACGCGTCTATTAATTTCAAAATTCAGCATTTGGGTTACAGCTGGCTAACGGGGCGCTTTAACGATTTTGATGGTTCGTTTGAATACGATGCAGCAAAGCCAGCAGATTCTTCAATTAACGTGACTATCGACACCACCAGCATTGATTCAAACCATGCTGAACGTGATAAGCACTTAAAAGGCTCAGACTTTCTTGACGTTAAAAAGTACCCAACAGCGACATTTAAGAGCACTGGCTTTAAATCAACCGGCGAAGGCGTGGGTAACATGACCGGTGAATTCACCCTGCATGGCGTAACCAAAACCATCACTATTCCGGTAGAGCGCCTAGGCGAAGGGAATGATCCATGGGGTGGCTACCGTGCCGGCTTCAGCGGTGCAACCATACTTAAGCTAAGCGACTACGGCATTGATTACAACTTAGGCCCTGCTTCTAGCACCGTTGAAATTGAACTACACGTTGAAGGTAAACGCCAGTAAGGCGTTAAGGTATTTAGCGTTGCACGCTTGACCTCGCATCGCGGCATAGTTCTTACTGATGGCAACCTCAGGATGGAAACATCAAGATAGAACATCAGGACAGAACATCAAGATAGAAAGCCCAGTTAATCTGGGCTTTTTCTATGGTTAGTTAAATATCAGAACTCATCAATTTAACAAGGATCTCCCCATGAAACTGCTCTCCTCCCTCACTATTGCAACCGCCATGCTCGCCTTCACGCCTCTTTCTTTTGCCGGTGATCACGGCCATGAACACTCGCATGACAACAGCAGCGCTGCGGCAAAACCAGAGATTAAAATCACAAGCACCGAAGTCGCTTCTGGTATTTACATGATGATGGGCCAAGGTGGCAACATCACCGTCAGTATTGGTGAAGACGGTACATTTTTGGTCGATGATCAGTACGCTCCAATGAGCGAAAAAATCAGCGCTGCCATTAAAAGTGCTGGCGGAGATACACCACGATTTCTACTTAATACCCACTGGCATGGCGATCACACCGGTGGGAATAAAGCATTTGGCGAGCAAGGTACAATTATTGTTGCTCACGAGAATGTACGTAAACGCCTAACAAGCGATCAATTTGTGAAAGCGTTTAATATGAAATCAGGCCCACAGCCTAAAGCCGCATTGCCTGTTATCACCTTTACGGACGGCATCAATTTCCACTGGAACAACAACACAGTAGAAGCTCACCATGTTGCCAACGCGCATACAGATTCAGACAGCTATGTTTACTTTAAAGAATCGAATGTAGTGTCTACCGGCGATTTATATTTTGCAGGCTTCTATCCATTTATTGATCCAGATAGCAAAGGGTCTTTAGCTGGAATGATTGCAGGTGTGACTGAAATTTTAGCGTTTATTAATAACGAGACTAAAGTGATTCCGGGGCATGGCCCACTCTCGAATAAAAATGAATTAACCGCTTATCGAGATATGCTCCAGAATGTTTATGATCGTATTAAAGCCTTGAAAGAAGATGGTAAATCTCTCGATGATATTATTGCCGCCAAGCCAACCGAAGACTTTGATGATCAATGGGCCGACGGCATATTCACAGCAGATAAGTGGATCAGTATTATTTACCCAACGATTTAAACGTAAACACCGTATGGCAGACCAATAAAAACGCCAGTCAGTGACTGGCGTTTTTATTGGTTAACGTCGCATTCAATTTTTTACAGAATGGTTAACTCAGTCACATACAATACTTCGCCCGGTAACCCAGTCACCGAACCACCCGGTAACTCTCGGCTTACGGCCATCGCTTTAATTGCCATATCGTGAGTATTCACCGCCAGCGTTCGGGACAATATGCCGCTTTCAGGCACTAAACCCAGAGAAATTGGTGAGCCGCCATCCGCCGGAACAATCCATAGTTCGTAATCGTATTCATCCGACATTGCTACCGCGCTTGTCGCCTGCACAGTCAGCTCACCGTCAGATACCTCCATTAACCACAACGGCTGATTACCATCTTTAAACACAGCCACTTGCTCCGTGAGTGAGACAGGTTCGGTGACAGGCATTAAGAAAAATATCCCCATGATCAACACTGCAGCCGTGGCGAAGCCACCTCCCCAAGCAAACCATGGCGACTTGGTTTCATCATTGGCAGCAACCTGGTTGTCCATTGCACTAAAACCAATACGACGGCTAATCTCATTCCACACATGTGCCGGCGGTGTTTGCAGTGGCAAGCGCTCATTCATAGGCGCAAGCATTTGTTCCCAAAACCACACTCGTTCGCGCACCTTTTGGTACGTTTGCATTAATCGAATAAAACGCGCTCGAGCAAGGCCTTGCATGGTGCCCATCACATAATCAGACGCCAACGCATCCAAGCGCTCATCTTTAAGATAATTCATTATTTAGACACCCCTTTAAACGTTGCAGCCCACGGCGAATCCAACTTTTGACCGTGCCTAATGGCGTGTCGGTATGCGCCTGAATTTCAGCGTGTGTCAGCCCTTGATAATAGGCTAAATGAATAAACTGAAGGTCATTTTGATTAAGTGTCCCCATGCAATGCGTCAGCGCGGCTGTATCCGGAGCCTCAGGATTCAAAGGCGATACGAGCTCTGGCGCGACTAACTCTAAGGTATCATCCTGGTCGATCGAATCCTGACGGCCTTCCTTTCGGCTAATGGCCCTCAACATATCGATACATCGGTAGCGCACGATGCTACTCATCCATGTCATCACACTGCCCCGCCCTTCATGATATTCGCCCGCGTTGTGCCAGATTTTAACATAGGCTTCTTGAAGCGCTTCCTCAGCCCGTTCGGGTGTTCTCATAAGCTGCATAGCGACACCATACAAGCGTGAGCCAGACCCTTCATATAACTCTTCAAAGGCTTGCCTCTCACCTCGAGCAACCGCTCGAATTAGGCGACGTTGATGTTCTATTTCCATTCACTGCCTCCCCTTTTTACAATTGGGTATTGCACTGTTTTGTGAAAAGATTGGCCGCGAACTAAGGTCAGCGACAACAACCCTTGTTTATATTCTAGTCAAGATCCAATAAGTGCCCAGCCCGGCAATAAATGCTGATACAGTGCGCACAAATACGGCGGCATACCATGGATAGCGGCGCAACAAAATTAGGATGGGCATTATCGCCATAGTGATTATGATCTGACCGAACTCGACGCCGAGGTTAAAGCCAATCAACGACCAGCCAATGCCCGCGCCATCCCCCGTCAATTCGCGCAACACGCTCGCAAAACCGAAGCCATGCATCAGGCCAAAGAGAAACACCATAAGGATGCTACTGGGTAAAAAGGGGCGAATGTTATTAAGCGCGGCCACAACCACAGACACCGCAATACTTAACTCGACCCAATAACTCGGTAAAGCCAACCAGCCGAGCACGCTAGCGCTAAGTGTCAATGAGTGTGCCACTGTAAAGGTCGTCACTAATATAGCGGCAGAGCGGATACAATCGCGAAGATTAGGCGCTGGCGCCCAACCTCTCGGCTTTTGAATCAGCACAGACACCAATAATAAAGTCAGCAAGAAGGCCACATGGTCTGGCCCTAGCCCAATATGTACGATGCCTTGGACAAAAAATTCAGACATGGTATTCCAAACCATAGGCTGTCCACTGATACTGAACGTGCCTGCTCTGGCCAACACTCCCTGGCTGACCGATCCGTTGTCCGACATGCTCCACAACAAACGATGCTCCGGTAACACATCGAACATCCCTTGGTAACTGACATCAAACACATCAGCGCCCATAGTAAGGCCGTCTTCACAAGCAAAGTTCACCGGCACAACAACCGCCGCATCCGCCAGTAGCGCGTCATTAAATGCGAGCGGCCCAGAGAGTGTTGGGAGACAGCGGTTTCCAGCTTGGGTCACACTAAGCTGCGAAAAAACCAGCGCCGTGATTTCTGGGGTTAACGCTGCAATTTCTTGCCAGTACAACTCGCCGTTGCGATCTCGATCAATGCCTATTGCTTGCTCCAAATCGTATAAACGCCAGTGTAGGTAGGCATTCACACCATTTGTTGTTTTTTCAATAGATAATAAAGCCGTACTAGACTGATGACCATTGGCGCTGATCGTGATCAAGCTTAAAAAACAGGCAATTAAAATTCTCATTCTGTAGTACTCAGTGAATAACTTAAAAATCCTAGAAAAGACACGTCACTGTCATCGATTTTTTGACTAACATCTAACGTCGGTTTCACCTCGGCGGTAACACCACTGAGCGCTCGATCCTGATGAATCTTTCGTCGGTATTTTTCACGCCAAAACTTGGCTGAACGGTAATCATTTTTTAGTTCAGCGTAATACACAGAAATTAACTCACCGTAGCTCACATCGTTACGGCGAATACGTTCTTCCATGCGCAACGTGGCATAGCTTTGCCACTGTCGACTGCCTGTAGCATCGGTTGAGTTAATATTTTTTTCTGCCCGTGCAAGCTGGATCACTAGCGCATCGTCTGGAAATTTTGTTGATATTTTATTCGACAATAATTCAATTACTTCATAAGGCTGGTTCATCTCAATGTAGGCATCAGAAATAATTGAAAGATCGGCAACCGTTAATTCTGACTCTGAGCTATTGTTATGCCATTTAAAATAGCTCGACAATGCTTTTTCGGGTTGGCCTTCCCTGACATATCCGCTAACACTTTGGTACATCAACCAACTATTTAAAATATCATTATCACTTCGCTGGGCAATCGTCTGCAGTAACGCCTGCAACGATTCGGTCATTTCAGGGCGAGTCGCCGCCGCACACCCAGCCGCAATATCCGGGTCCGTTAATAATAATTTTAAGCATGCAGACTTAGCATCTTGATGACGCTCTTGTTCATTCAACACCTGAGCGAGCATTAATGTTGCAGTCGCAAAATAACGAGAATTAGATTTTATCTCACTCAACAAGCGTTCCGCACCGTAGAAATTATGTGAGTGCTGCATCAAACGGGCACGATAATATTTTATTTCATCACGGGTAGCGGTACTGCTCTCCTCAGTCACGGTGATGTTTTTCATTAATGTATAAATATGATCGTAACGCCAAGACTGTCCTGGTAATCCGGCTTTTTCAAAATTATGTCGAATCTCTATCAGGCTTTGTGCTTGGGAGCGGACGTGGGGTTTTAATTCCTCTTGCGACCATACTGCAACCAATCGACCTCCATCAGGCACTGTCCATTCTTGGCTAGCCACATTTGATACAGATAGGCCGCTGAGTACACCAGATATAATTAATGAGAAGAATGAAAACGTTGGAAGTTTCATACTGATTCGCTTAAAGATCATCACAACCCCTTGTTTTTTTTAGTGCATATTCGTTACGTGAACGCCTTGCTCAAACGATATGTCGTATGGAGAGCAAGCGATTACCTCTATTTTGGGTATTGCGCTTTTAAAGAATTGCGCATTCACAAAACCTAATTTAAAAAACTCCATTTAAAAAAGGGGGGCCGAGTTCGGCCCCCAAGGTCACTCCCCCTGAATTAAATAGTCGAATGAATATTCATCAGCGTTATCAACAATGTCTAAATTCTGAATTTCAACGCTTTCAGAATCCGCCGACTGTTGAAACAGGTCGTCCACCAGTGCAGTGAGTAATACCGATGTGTCAGGGTCTTGATCGCTAACATCTAGATCCACTGTGGCATTACTGTTATTACTGTCTCGATCAGAACATGCTGATAACAACGCGGTTAGCACTAAGACACCCCACATCGAAGACGTTCGTAACTTGTTCATAGCGATACTCCTTACGGGTTAACCGAGCCAGCCAGCGGCGCTTTCAAGTACGGGAAAGCATCGTCCACATAATTTGCATTCAGTGGCGCTAAATCAGAGAAGGGCTGATCACCCACCGGGGCATCTTCAGGATCACAAATACCTAAGTCATCACTCGCGGTGCCGTCACCATCCAGATCAACCGGGTGGCATAACGCACCCATGACCACTCGCAAAGCAATATCGACCACGTCATCGCCAGGGCGGCGGCCATTAGGGAAGCCCGCCAAATCACCAGCCACTACACCAAAGGCACTTTGATCCGCCGCCGCTGTTGCAGCAATACCTGTGTTTAAGCGCACCATTTCGGACGCCGTGACAGTCGCTTGCTGGTTCACCCCAGGAAACCCTGTTAGGAACGCGGTTACCAAGTCAGTACGTGGGAAATTCGACGGCGCAATGTTCTCGGTGGCACCCAATGCGTCTCGGAACAAAATATCCAGTAAAGCAGGCAGGGTTGGGTGGGTGACGTAATCCGCAAATTGACCGTCGTCTTTCGGTTCTGAAGCAGAGAAGTGATCTTTGTCCGCAAGACCTATCACAACTTCATTCACTAAAGGCATGCCTAAGCGAGATACTTGAGTCCAAGCTCCGCCATTCACTTCAGTTTTAGCAAAAGTGGCATCCGGATTAAGAATTCTCGCCTGTTGCTGGCTCGCGCTGGTCCACGCGCCAATCACATTATTACCATCACCAACCACACAGTTAATCGGCACTTCAAGCGCGATGGTGGTGACGTTTTTATCGGCCAAATCATCGTTGGCGTCATCTTGTGCACTCCCATCGGCGTCCAACGGTACGTAATTAACCAAATCAAAGGTCTTACCTAAGTTCACAACAAACGCATCTTTGCGCTGGCCAACAAACACTTTGCCACCAGTCGAGCAGCCTGGAATCGTCAGATCATGGACAAAGGTGGATGCGTACGCGTCATAATCGGCAAATGATTTTTCACCGATATTGTCGAGGGGCTTTTCAAAGGTAACTTCCCCGACACCATCGGTTATGTCGGTTTTCGTCCCAGTACGACGATCACCATCCACTTTGGTGATGGTGTATTTTTCATAAAAGTTTACTGCGCCGTCGTTGTCCACATTGCCAAAGTTCTTCAGCGGAATAGAGACGTTTTTCGTCGCTCCTTCTGGGCCAATAGGCAAGGTAACACCGGCGCCCATCGCACCGAGCATTTGCTGAAAGCGGAACTGAAAAGTAATGTCTTCAATCGCGTCGCCGTCATTATCAATGTGAATTTCGTACAGTGCGTTGGGGTCCATCGCAAAATAGTTAGGGCCACCGTATGCGTCTTGCAATGGTATGTAGTTGGCGATCAGCGTGACGTAATCGCCACGGTCACTTTCGTAGCTACGAAAAGCATAAAAATCTGTGGAATCAACCGCCGGAAGGCGAGTGACATTGGGAGCCTCTCTATGGCTCGATGCCTGCACATTTGTGCTGGATAATGCCACCATGGCGCTTATTAAGAATGAAATACGTGCTTTCATGGGTGATCCTCGAACGGGTTATTACAACAAAGTGTTTAACCTTTACGCCGAGGATCTTTATTTGGATTAGATTATTTAGAAATTAATTTAAAAAATCAGAGCTGTGGCTTTATCACCACCTCTGATGTCACTGAATTAGCGATAAAACAGTGCTCATGTGCCTTGTCATGCATAGCCAGAATCGACGTTGCATCCGGTATTTTATCGCCACAAAACACAACCGCTGGGGTGAGTATCAACTTTGCCACCCAAAATCGGCCATCCTCACGTTGCTCTAAAATTGCCTCGGCTTCATCATTATAGGATTCAACCTGCAGTCGCTTTTTGGCCGCTAATGCTAAAAAGGTCTGCATGTGGCAGCTGGCCATCGCTGCGGCCAGCATTTGTTCAGGGTCTGCACCAAAATCGTTGCCAGCCCCACCAGCCATCAATCCGACTTCGGGTTGAAACGCAATACTGTGGCGGCGCTCAAAAAAGTTATGACTGAACTCGCCGTTTTTCTGCCAACGTACGGTAATTCGATGTTCCATGGTACTACTCCTGCACTGGACGATAAGTCAGAGTGAATGCACCACGTAACTGTCCAGGTAGATAACCGTGCGCTTGATCCGTCGGATACAGCTCATTAATTCTTGCCTGTACCGGAGCCGCTAGAGAGTCACCATGACAAATTACACACGGCCCTCCCACAGGGATGGCTTTCATATAACGAAATTCACCATTCACATCCCGACTGGCTTCTAATATTTGAACATCTACCCCGGCGGCGAGCTGCCGCTCAAACGACTCCAACACCTGAGTTTCCCATGCATCAGGCGCATTCTCAGGATTTCGAACCTTCAAAGACGTCCGGCCCACCTGCCATCCATCTTTGCTGTTTATCTCAGCAAGAGCTGGCGCATCGATATTACAAAGATTGATCGCCGCTGCTGGCCCCTCGGCTTTCATGCCTGCCATCAAGGTGCTTTTCAACGCTTTGGCAAACGCCATCGTGTGTTGGCGAGCCTCAAGAACTAACGCTTCGGCTTTATCTTCTGCCATAGCGGCAGGTGCCGGGAGTAAGGCCAGCATGATGAGCAGGGATGTTTTCATAGCAAGCTCCATATCTAAAAGGTGTGCCGGGTTATTGATACACGCTTGGGTCTGTTTCAATTTTATGAATGCTTCCGCTCCAACCGTCAAAGCCACCCACGAGCATTTTCACGTTAGAAAAACCCATACGTTTTAATGTATGAGCCGCTAAAGTGCTGCGCCCACCATTTTTACAATACAAAAGGATTATCGCGTTTTTATCTGCAAGCACTGGGTGATCACCCACTTTAAATTCGAGCACACCACGAGGGATATTCTCCGCCTTAGGCAAATGCCCCATCATAAATTCTGCAGGTTCGCGTACATCTAAAATACTTGCTCCGCCGTCTACCAAAGCTTGTGCTTCGCTGGCATCCACAGGCGTCACAGAAACATGTGCCTCTTCGAGTAAGTCGTCTTTATTCATCTCGTTCATCATGACCTCCGTCGCTTCAAAGAGTTTTAAGTCAGGCTGGAATTGCTTATTGTGTCGCCGTACACAATATCAGAATTACATTCCAAGATAGGAATATAGCCAAACAAGAATAATAGGTCAATATGATGTGAGTTTGTCATAGACGCCATATAAAACATTGATCCTAGTCCGGTTAGGTTTAAGATTAGATAAACGGACAGTGGTATGTCTCATCGAAGGAGGCGCCAAGATCAGTGCAATAAATCAGGGAACCAGCATGACCAGTGAACTACGAAAGCATCAACGCTTTTCCAGTCAGTTGAACGCACGATTAATTCTGACTGATGGCAGTGGTTATGAGTGCCTAATTCAAGATTATTCGCATTCCGGAATGAAAATACTCTGGACCCACGGAGACATTCCTGAACAACCTGGCCCTATGGTGCTGGAAATCCAGTTGAGTTCTCCAGTTCGAACCGATGTCGATCTTGTGTATCAAGAAAACGACAACATCGGCGTGCGCATACACGAAGCGGATGGTCAGTTATTCCTCAACATGCAGGAATTTAACCAAAACAACCGGAGCAGCGCTGGGTTGCCCCCCGCCCAGCGTGAGCGTTTCCGTAATATTTTTGCGGTTGAAGCAAACAGTCTAATAGAAACACTCCCAGTTAATTGGTTACCCAGCTTTATTCAAAGCACGTATGAAAAAATCGATTACGCGCGCAACACTTCTGAACAACAGTTGTGGATGAAACTTGAAAAACAAGTACGCGCCAAAGCAGATGAGTTTAATCGCCGCTTCTCTCAAATATTAAGCCACCAGCTACAGCGCTGGTTAGCTGGTGAGCCCAAACTCAGTGATGAAAGTGAAGAGTACGAAGGCGCAGTCGCTTTATCCCTTGTGCGCCAAAGCGACTTTGAAGATTGGCTACAAGCAAAAGTAGCGGCCTCACACTTACAATCGTTTTTGAGCCAAGAGAGTTTCGAGCTGCGCCAACTGCTCGACACCTTATCGTCGGCGGAGTCGAAAGACTGCTTTAACCCTATCGGCCCAAATACCGTAACGGAGGCATTTCGAGATTGTATTGATACGCTGGGCTTGCCACATGAAGCTCGCGAACTTGCGTTTGATACCTTCGAGAAATCAGCCGTAGCGATATTAAAAAGCACTTATCAGAAAGTGATCCGTCAGATTAATATCCCGATCACTTTCCGCTATCGCAAGCATCGCCCTACGGAGGTTCCGCATCAAGTCGGGACAACGCCTCAGGCGGACATCAGCATGGATTTTGGCAACGCAACGCCGACGTCAACCAACACAGCCACTACCGCGCAAGCACCAGCAGGATCTGGTATTGCTCCCCGTGGTAACACAATGTTTGACTTCCAGCGGCATCAAGACGAAGCCAAGCAAGCGTACTCAAACATCGAGCATCTACTGAATCTTCGTTATCAACGTGAGACGGAAGGCAACGAACTCAGTAGCTTACCCATGGCAGCGCCAGAGCAAATTACAGACATCGTTGACACTTTAGCCAAAGTAGCGCCGCTGATTAGCGATAAAAGCGTATTGGAAGAACTTGAACTGCAATTGGCAGAACAAGAGATCAGCCTGCCGGAAGAAACGCGTCACGCCATTGATACTGTTGAGCAAGTTACACGCAACCTACTTGATAATCCCAGCATGGCAGAGTTCGTCAAACCATCGGTTGAACAGCTTGGTTGGCCACTACTGCGTTTAATGCTCGATGATGCATCACTCTTGTTTAACCCAGAACACCCTGGGCGCTTGATATTCAACCTACTCGGCCGTCTCGGTAAAATCACCAGCAGTGGTCAGAAGCGGTTAAAAGCCGCACTGGATGAGCTGATTGAGCCGATCTTAGAGAACCCATCGTCTGACCCTAAGCAGATGGAAGACTTGGTTGAAAACTTACAAATTCTCGTCGGTTCTGCTGAGCGTAAGGTAAAACAGAACACCGAGCGTGTTGCCGAAGCCGCCGAAGGTGAGTTTCGTCTATACATGGCGCATAAACGCGTCAATGCGCTTATTGGTCACGACACCTCTGGACGCGTTTTACCGGAGTGCGTGATTGAATGGCTGCAAGAAGGCTGGCAACAAATGCTTTGCTTGCTACTACTTCGAGAAGGCGCAGACAGCGCGCGCTTCAAAGGTGCCGTAAAGTTATATCGCCAAGTCCTGATTTTATTCAATGCCAACAATGCTAAGCGTGAAGACTTACTTGAACGATTCTCGCCATTGCTTGATCTGGCGCGTGCTGAGCTAGACCAATTAAACGGTCCGCTTCCGCAGCATGAAAAATGGCATAAAGAAATTGGTGCGGCGGCGCTGGCTCACCTGCGCGATGGCTCGCTAGACGATACGATTGGTCTGCCGGAGTACATAGAACCCACGGAAGATGATTTTGTTAAGGGCAAAGGTGCGCGTCGTGTCTTGAGCTTACAAGTCGGTGATATTTTATTGATTACCGAATCGAACCAGTCTATTTCTGTCGCTTGGATTGCAGCCGATCAATCTCGCTATGCTTGTGTGAATCACACCGGTATGCGCGTACACGATTATCGCTTCAACGAAATCGCCGCCGCGATGGAAACAGGAGCCATTAAACGTTTATACGAGCAAGAAGATACACCGGTTGATCAAAGTATCGACCAGCTCGTTCAGCAGATTTATACCGACTTATCCCAGCAAGCGCACACCGATGCACTGACAGGGCTAACCAACCGCCAGCACTTCTTGAGCCTGCTTGAAAACTACGTCTCAGAATCGCAACGCGAGCCGCAAAATCATGCACTGTGCATGTTAAATATTGATCAATTTAAATTGATTAATAAAAACTATGGCGTCGAAGTGGGTGATGCGTGCTTGCAAAACCTCGCCGTTATTTTACAAGAGTCATACCCTGACGCCTTGTGCTCGCGAGTGGGCAGTAACGAGTTTGCATTATTACTAACAGATCACGATATCGAGCAAGCTGAAGCCAGCGCTCGTGTGATTTCACAAGACATTGAAAAAGCCGTCATTGATGGTAACGGCGCCACCTTCCATATTGGTGTCAGTATCGGCTTAGCGCCATTATCCGCTGATACAGCGGATGCCGCCGACTTACTAGAACAAGCCGAAATTGCCTGCCAACTCGCCAAAGAGAAGGGCAATAATCGTATTGTGCGTTATGAATACGATGATGCGTCTCGCCAGCGTCACGAACAGTTTATGTCATGGGGAAATCGCCTCAGCACCGCACTGGACGATAAATCATTGCAAGTGCGTTGCGTCCCTATCGACCCAATTCAAAGTCGCCACAAAGGTACGTTGCAATACGAGGTGGTAATCAGCGTACCGAGCGAAAATGGCGAAGGCATGGAAATGCCACCCATGGAGTTTTTACAGGCAGCAGAAAACTACAACCGTATCTACTTACTGGATCGCTGGATCATTGATCAATTGATTCAATGGTTAGCCAGCCATGAGACCGAAGCCGCAGGTATTCGTCGCTTTATATTACGTTTATCAGGCCGAGCAATCAGCGATGATTCACTATTGGATTACTTGCGCGATCAAGCATACGACCACGACATTCCAATGGATAAGTTCTGTTTCGAACTCAATGAAACTGCCACGATTCATGACCTCAATGATGCCGCTGAATTTATGCACGAGCTACGTAAGCTAGGCTGTAAATTTGTATTGTCTGACTTTGGTACCGGTCAGTCGTCTTATAACTTCCTAAAGCAGCTGCCCGTCGATTTTGTAAAAATTGACCGTAATTTTATCGATGGCTTACGTTCTAGCTCTGCAGACTATGCCCTGATCAAATCAATCCAAGAAATTGCCCAGTTTATGGCGAAAAAAACCATCGCCGAGCACAGTGAAAACGAACTCACCTGGGACATACTTAGAGGCATTGGCATCGACTTTGGTGTCACCTCCGTGAAACAAGCAATCGCCTTGGAAGATCTTACCGAGACCTGACATCACTTGAGCACACCGGCAGCGGGTGAAACCACCCGTTAGCCAGTGTACAATCGGCGCTCAATCAGAATCGCACCCTAACCACGGCACCTCACAACACTATGATGAAACACCTAATCACAGCAGGGTTCTGCGTCTTACTGGGAGCCTGCTCGGTGACTCAGTTACCAGACAATCTATCTCGCGCCATGCTCAACCAAGACGATCCTGAAGTGGTTGCAGCAGGCGCCCCTGCCTATTTACTTATGCTGGACGCACTGATCCTCACCTACCCTGAGAACGAACGTTTCTTATTAGCTGGCGCTCAGCTATATGGTGCTTACGCCGGTGTATTTGCCCAGGATGAAGAGCAAGCCAAAACCATGGCGAACAAATCGCTCGCCTACGCTCGCCGTGCGCTATGTGAATACGATGATAACGCCTGTGATTTAGTCGATGGCCAATCAGACCAACTGCTGCCGGGCTTAAAGCGTGACTACTCAGAAGACGATATTGATATTTTTTACGCCTATGGCGCTGCTTGGGCAGGCTGGGTACAAGCCAACACTGACGACTGGAATGCAGTCGCTCAAGTCGGCAAAGTGAAGACACTAATGTCATGGGTCGCTAACTATGATGAAAGCTACGACAACGGTACCGTTCAGGTGTACCTAGGCGTGCTCGAAAGCCAATTACCACCCTCTGTTGGCGGCAAACCAGAGATTGGCCAAGCCCACTTTGAAAAAGCGATTGAGATCAGCCAAGGCAAACACCTGATGGCAAAGGTACTCTACGCTGAACAATATGCTCGATTGATGTTCGAACAAGAACTGCATGATCGGTTACTACAGGAAGTACTAGATACCGACCCAACCGCCGAAGGACTGACACTAATTAATCATCTGGCCCAACGCCAAGCTGCGATATTGCTGGCTGAATCCTCTGACTATTTTGAGTGAGAATGTTATGAAACGACTTCATTTACTGCTAATCACCCTTAGCTTGCTGGTGTTTCCAACCGCTCAAGCGGCAACACTAAAAATTGCAACACTGGCCCCTGACGGCACAAGCTGGATGAAAGTTATGCGTGCCGCTGCTGCAGACATCAAAACGGAAACCGAAGGCCGCGTAAAACTGAAGTTTTTCCCCGGTGGCGTGCAAGGTGGCGATAAGAGTGTGATGCGTAAAATGCGCATCGGCCAGCTACAAGGCGGCGCAGTGGCGACCGGCTCGTTAATCAATATTTCACCAGCATCCCAGTTATACAATCTACCGTTCACCTTCCGCACTTTAGAAGAGCTACGCGCTATTCGTAAAGAGTTTGATCCTTACATCGTTCAAGAGTTAGCCAAAGAAGGCTACGTGGTACTCGGTATTTCAGAAGCAGGGTTTGCCTACATGATGTCGGATGAACCTATCCGTACTTCTGAAGACGCGCAAAAACAGAAAGTGTGGGTTCCTGAAGGCGATTTAATTGGCGAGACCACCTTTGAGAAAGGTGGCGTTGAGCCGATTTCCTTACCATTATCAGATGTATACACCAGCCTCCAAACTGGCTTGATCGACACTATTGTTGTGAACCCTACGTCAGCCATCGCGCTGCAATGGCACACTAAGGTGAAGTATGTCACTGACTTCCCACTGCTGTTTTTAACCGGCACCATCATCATTGATCAAAAAGCGTTTAAAAAGCTGACGCCAGAAGATCAATCAACGGTACGCCGCGTGATGGCACAAGCCTTTGCCGACATGGATAAGCAAAACGAAGTCGATGAAGCCGGAGCGCGTGATGCATTAGCGCAAAACGGTATCGAATTTGTTGAGCTGTCTGACGAAGATAAAGCACGCTGGGAAGAATTAGCCACTAGCGCCGTTAAAGAGCTGGCCAGCAAAGAAATTTACCCGGTCGATATCTTTAAGAATTTACAGCAGCGCCTTGATGAAATGCGACAGGAACCTTAATGAAACGACTGTTAGTGCTCGTTCATCGCTTGGAGGACAGTATTTTAGTCCTTCTGTTATTGGCAATGATTTTACTGGCGGGCTATGACATTTTAGCCCGTACGCTTTTTGGTGGCGGTGTCTCTTGGATTCCACCGCTATTGCGCGTGATGGTGTTATGGATTGGTCTGCTCGGCGCGCTATTGGCCACCCGCAGCCGCGAGCATATTTCAATCGACTTAATTAACCGCCTAGGCGGCCCTGTACTTAAGAAAGTTTCTTCCGTAATGACTCTAATATTTGCCTCGGTCGTGAGTGGCATCGTTGCTTGGCACTCTGGTAAATACGTACAAATGGCACTGGAGTTTGGCGATATGGCCTTCGCTGATGTGCCTGCTTGGCCTCTACAACTGATTATTCCTATTAGCTTTGGCCTGATGGCGCTGCGCTTTGGTATCCAGTCTATTCAGACCCTAAGCGGGAAAGAGGTGGGCGCGTGAGTATTTTGATTCCTCTGCTGCTTTTATTATTAGCCCTAGCTGGCGCACCGCTATTTACCGTCATCGCTGCCTCTGCCATGTGGGGGTTCTGGCAAACAGACATTGACCTACAAGTGATGGCCGTTGAAATTTATCGCGTGGCTGAAATGCCCGTCCTAATTGCCATCCCACTCTTCACCTTCGCTGGATACTTAATGGGGGAAAGCAAAGCACCCCAGCGCTTGGTACGCATGACCGATGCTTTCCTCGGTTGGATGCCAGGTGGTTTAGCGATTGTCGCACTTGTGGCTTGTGCGCTGTTCACCGCCTTCACCGGAGCCTCGGGCGTCACCATTGTTGCCTTAGGCGCGCTATTAGTCCCTGCTCTGCAAAAAGCGGGTTACAAAGAGAATTTCAATCTTGGCTTAGTCACTACCTCCGGATCACTAGGCTTACTCTTTGCTCCGTCTTTGCCTTTGATTCTTTACGGCGTGATTGCTCAGCAAATGTCTCTGGATACTCCCGTTGGTATTGACGATTTATTCCTTGCGGGCATTTTACCCGGCGTATTGATGTTAAGCGCTTTATCACTTTACAGCGCTTGGCAGTCTCGACATCTGCCAAAAACAGACAAAACATTTGATAAAGCCGAAGCGTGGGCGGCGATTAAAGACAGTGTCTGGGAAATTCCGCTTCCGTTTGTTGTCCTTGGCGGTATTTACGGTGGGTTCTTTGCGGTATCCGAAGCCGCTGCCATTACGGCGTTTTATGTGTTGATTGTGACGGTAGTAATTCGTCGTGAAATAACGCTGACGCAACTCCCTGTCGTTATGCGTGATTCAATGAAGCTAGTCGGTGCAATTTTACTGATTTTGGCCGTCTCGCTTGCGTCAACTAACTACATGATTGATGCCGGAATTCCGGAGCAGATTTTTGCCACGATTCAGGAACACGTGAGTGATGGCTTTACCTTCCTGCTCTTGCTGACCATCTTCCTACTGATCTTAGGCATGATGCTCGATATCTTCTCGGCGATTGTCATTATGATTCCGATCATTTTGCCTATCGCGGTGCAGTACGGTATCCACCCGGTTCATTTAGGTATTTTGTTCCTAGCGAACATGCAGCTCGGTTACTTCACACCACCGGTCGGCATGAATCTATTTATTGCTAGCTTCCGCTTTAACAAGCCAGTGATGACGTTATATCGTGCGACCCTGCCATTCTTCTTTATACTACTGGCTACCGTACTCGTCATAACTTACTGGCCTGGCTTAAGCTTGATGCTGATTGAGTGAATACACTTCGTGATTAATGTCTGACGCTTCTTTACCGCGCCTTGCCCTGCTTTACTGCAACGAGGCGTATATTAAATATCAGACATTCATGTGACCTCTCTCATAGCAACACCCAAACCTTAAGCGGGCCCCCTTTATTGGGATATGGCCCGCTCTTTTTTTGAGGCAGATATAATGTCCATCGCTCAAAGCGTCATGCGCCGACTCGTTACTGTGACCGTTAAATCACAGCTGAATCCGCGAGTCAGTGTTGAAACCCAACGTAAACGCCTTGATCTCCTTCGTTTCACTCCCATGCCACGCGGCATCAAAGAAACAGAGATCGAACTTGATGGTGTCACAACACGAAAACTGAGCCCAACCCCTTGTCATGGGGCCATTCTATATTTGCATGGTGGCGCTTATTGTACAGGCTCACCCGATAGCCATCGTGAAATGGTCGCTCGCATCGCTCGCAATGCCGAGCGTGAAGCCTACGTCATCGATTATCGCCTTGCGCCTGAATCACCCTACCCTGCGGCAGTAGATGATGCCATGAAGGCGTATATAGCACTTCTTTCGGAACACCAAGACATTGCGCTTGTGGGTGACTCCGCGGGAGGTGGATTAGCCATGGCCCTCGCAGAAGAAATTGCCAGAACGGAATACGCACAACCCAGTGCGATGGTGCTTATGTCACCATGGGCGGACCTGACCTGCAGCGGCGTGACAATCGAATCTAACAAATCCATTGATCCCATGCTGCACCCAGCTTGGCTGACTTCATCTGCAGAAATGTATGCCGCAGACGTACCTTTGGATACTCCAGGAATATCGCCATTATTTGGTAATCATGCCAACTTGCCTCGTACACTCATCCAAGTGGGAAGCGATGAAATATTACTAAGTGACTCGCAACGCATCGCGGAAGCGTTTAGAGTCGCTGGGGTCGACACTGAATTACAAGTCTTCGAAGGTATGTGGCACGTCTTTCAATTCCACGCGGCTCTATTAAAACCGTCCCGAAAAGCGGTGTATAAAATCGGAGAATTTTTGAAAGGTTAGATAATTGCGTGGCAGGACATTGTGACAAATACCTCAATGTCATACGTTTGACATCAGGTTCATGAAAAATAGGCCTGAATTCAAGGATGATTTTACATGCTGCACATATTACGCTCCCTCGGTCCATTGATCTCAGTGGCCTCGATCACACTGCTCACTCTAGCCGTTACCCGGCCTCAGCACACACTATGGCAACTGCTCTCGATATCGCCTGACTTTGATCTATCACCACCGGCCTCCGGGCAACTCTTAAGTTTCATTTCGGTGCCATTGATTTTTCTCATCTGTCGCGCGCTAAAGCCTCAAACCGCCGGATTTTCTACGTGGGCAACTGCAATGCTTATCGCCATGTGCGGTGAATTTGCCCAGGCGACGTCTGAGAGTGCAACATTTGATTGGGCCGATATTCTCGCAGTTTTGATGGGTGGCGCACTAACACTTCTTTTCCCCCTTAAGCGTTACGCTTTAGCGAATAGCTCACATAGCAATTCGAATAGCAGTTCATATAATAGTTTAAGGAATACCACAGCCATCACACTCCCTCTTGTATTCGCACTACCGCTGCAGCTCGCTTGTTACCTTCCAGCTAGCAACTGCGGCGAAGATAGCAAAGAAGGTTGTGACACCATCGTATGGTTAACCTGGGAAGAAATACGCGCAGACATACAACCAGAATACGGTGATACCACCACACTCTCGCGCCCAGGTAAGCTCCTAAGCGGTAGTGGTGAGCTTATCGTGGTTGACCGATACACTGGCTTCCATGTATTCGATACAAGTGATATGCAAAACCCTATTCGCCTTGCTTATATTCCCTTGCCAGGTGTGACCGATGTCACCAGTGATGGCGATAACCTCTATGCCAATGCCTTCACAGATCTGGTCGTCTTACCCATTGCAGCGCTCCGATCCAGAACCTTTGAACCGGGTTCCGAAATACGAATCGAGGAGCAGCTTTGGTTTTCATCACGTCAATTCATCGAATCAACAATAGATCTCACCGATGAAGATTATGAAAATTTGCTCAATGGCAATATCGGCATAGCAATCGGGCTTGATTACCATGAAGGTGGGGGTACTCGATACGGTGAATATATTTCAAAGACTGACGTGCAAAGCAAATACGACACCTCCGACGGTGCAGGGAATGGTACCTGACATGACTCACAAAATTCTCACAATATTATTTGCATCTATCGCGTTAACCGCTTGCCAAACGGATGGTGGCTCCAGTGACTCAGGGACTTCATCTGATATAGATAGCGGCGCAGTCGCAGGATCAACCGCTGCGCTCACCTTCCAAAATGGAAATTTCGTTGTGCTCGACAGAAGCACGGTCAAATCTTATTTCTTTCCCGAAGACGGCCCAGTCGAACTGAACGACACCATCCATGTTTGGAACGCTGAGACTATATTTCCCGAGGGGCAGAGTTCTTTATACGTCGGCAGCGATTTCGGTGTGACTATTCTTGATATTAATGACGCCGGAAAATTCACTTTCGTCGGTGAAGCAACTCACATTGCCAGTTGCGATCCAGTTATCGTTGATGGTACGACCATGTTCCTAACGTTGAGAACTACCAACAATTGCACAACAGCAACCGGGCTAAACACACTAATGATTTACGACGTGAGTGATCCAACGGCGCCATTACAATTGTCATCACTAGCAATGAACGGGCCTTATGGACTGGCAAAAAGTGATAACTTTCTATGGGTTTGTACTGAGGAAGGACTCGCTAAGGTGAGTGTCTCAGATCCTTTAGCGCCAGCATTAGTTACCACCTACCCAGAAACACAATGCAACGACATTATTATCCGAACCCCATCCGAGACCATTATTACCTCGGATGGAGGAATCTTTTTGGTAAATTTAAGTACCGGTACGCCAATTATTCAGTCAGATATATTGGCTGGCGAGTGATTTATCCCTTGGCTTATATCAATGGTGGCTGGCACAGCAATGTCTCTGTGCCAGCGCGTCACACTAAAGCAGCTTACTCTTCACAAACGCTATCGCATTTGCGTGTCTTTTGACCGATAAATCTCCACCTTCAAGCCCTTGAGTAATCGCACTGTGATCAAGGCCAACTTGATTAGCACGCTCGTGAAGCGCTTCAGCGTGACGGGGGTCATGAAGAAATGCATCTCGCTTCTGCGAGTCCGTCATGGTGGTAGAGTTCGGATAGAACTGCACCCCTGGGTCTGTATTTTCTACCCAAAACTCAGGGTCATCATTGGTAATAAAACTGATCAAATCAACACTGGCCCGGAGGTCTGTAACGGTGCTTGAGTTGAGATTAGCGTCAGATAAGTATCCATCAGTAATACCGTAGGCGGCTTGGAGCAGCTTATTAATCTCCCACATATACCCTCCTGCAAATACCGCGTTCTTAGCGCCAGGCATTACGTCGCTATTCCAATGCAACAAGTCATACGTTGCTTGTGTACTGTAGAGAACTGCACCTTGCACTCGCGTCGATATACCAGCTGCAACGGTAGACGTATCATTAGCGTCGGCCATATCGTCTTGGTACCCTAACCACAACGCAGCACCAGCCCCCGCTGACTCTCCAATCAACACTGTATTGTTTGGAGCCAACCCTATAGAGATCGCTGCTCCGCGTAACGCTTGAAAACCATCTTTTATATCGGTGAGCGGTTTTAGTAATCCTTCAAGCTCAATGTTATCTACATCGAGCTTACGATAACTTATCGTCGCAACCGCTATACCAGAACTCAGCAGCTCATTAACCGCTGGAAGTGTATCAGAGCTCTGATAGACAGTTTGTCGTTCACCGCTCGTGAAGCCCCCTCCATGAATATAAAAGACCCACGGACAATGGCCTTCACAAGACTTAGGCACAAAGACATCAAACATACGATCCTGATCATCAAGCCCTGTATATTTAACATCTTTATAAAAAACGACATCAGCAGCAATTTGCTGAGGCGCTGATTGAATATATTCTGAAAAATCCAGTTGGCATCCAGCCAAGCTGAAAGCGATAGGTAGCGGTAAAAAGGCCTGCACTTTCCATTTAGTTTTCATAGAGAATCCTTATGAGTATTCATTGGTGAGAGTACGCCTGAAAGGCGCATTCACTATGAATTGGATGCTCTACAACTATTAGTGACCAAAGTAATAACATCAAAGAACTGCGCAAGACAAACCGCTAAAGAGCGGGCAGCACCAGCAAACTGACGCTGAAAGACTATCTTCTAGACATAAAAAAACCCGCACAAGGCGGGTTTCTTTAAAGCTGATCAAAGACCAAGGCTTAATCTTCAGTTACTACATCATCTTCAGTAGCTTCTACTACTGGACGATCTACCAACTCAACATAAGCCATAGGTGCGTTATCACCCGCACGGAAGCCACATTTCATAATACGAATGTAGCCACCAGGACGGTTCTGGTAACGTGGACCTAGGTCAGTGAACAGTTTACCTACTGCTTCTTTGCTACGAGTACGAGCAAAGGCCAGACGGCGGTTAGCAACTGAATCAGTCTTAGAAAGAGTGATCAGTGGCTCAGCTACGCGACGTAGCTCTTTCGCCTTTGGCAGAGTAGTCTTAATGATTTCATGTTCGAACAAGCTGACCGCCATGTTTTTAAACATAGCTTGACGGTGCGAGCTTGTGCGATTGAAATGACGACCACTTTTACGATGACGCATGGTTAAATTCCTTAACTAACTGATGGAACCGCTTACGCGAGAACTTTATCGTCGTTACGGAGGCTAGCCGGTGGCCAGTTCTCCAAATGCATACCTAACGACAGTCCGCGTGATGCGAGAACGTCTTTGATTTCAGTCAGAGACTTCTTACCTAAGTTAGGTGTCTTTAACAGCTCTACTTCAGTGCGCTGAATCAGATCACCGATGTAGTAGATGTTTTCTGCTTTTAGACAGTTTGCTGAGCGAACGGTCAATTCTAGATCGTCTACTGGACGAAGCAGAATTGGATCGATCTCTTCTTCTTCACGAACCTGTTCAACGACTTCGTCGTTTTCTAGGTTAACGAAGATAGCTAACTGCTGCTGCAAGATGGTCGCGGAACGACGGATCGCTTCTTCCGGATCAATGGTACCGTTGGTTTCCAGGTCGATAATCAACTTGTCCAAGTCAGTACGTTGTTCAACACGAGCGCTTTCGACGCTGTATGAAACACGTTTAACTGGGCTGTAAGTTGCATCTAACTGCAATTTGCCAATGGCCTTAGTTTCTTCATCACTCTGGTTGCGAGACTCAACAGTCTCATAACCGCGGCCAGAAGCTACTTTGATGGTCATTTTCAACTCAGCGCCTTCACCCAAATGGGCAATAACGTGATCTGAGTTGGCAATATCAACGCCGTGATCCAGTTGAATGTCGGCAGCTGTCACTGTGCACGGGCCAGTTTTGGCCAGTGTTAGTGTCGCTTCGTCACGTTCATGCAATTTGACCGCTACACCTTTTAGGTTAAGCAGGATTTCAATCACGTCTTCCTGAACGCCATCGATCGCACTGTACTCGTGGAGTACGCCATCGATTTCGCACTCAACAATCGCTGCGCCCGGCATTGAGGACAACAGGATTCGTCGTAAAGCATTTCCCAAAGTATGACCAAAACCACGTTCCAGCGGCTCTAGAGTTACCTTGGCGTGGGTATTGGATACTTCGTCTACTTGGATGTGACGAGGTGTCAAAAATTCATTAACTGCACGCTGCATAGCTGCCCCTTAATTCCTCTATTACTTAGAGTAAAGTTCCACGATGAGGTTTTCGTTGATCTCAGCTGGGAGATCAGCGCGCTCAGGAACTGATTTGAATGTTCCTTCCATCTTGCCTGCATTCACATCGATCCAAGCACAATCAGCACGCTGACCAGCCAGAACGAGAGCAGTCTTGATACGATCCTGAGATTTTGACTTCTCGCGGACAGCTACCACATCGCCATCTTTCACTTGGAAAGAAGCAACATTTACAGACTTACCGTTAACAGTGATTGCCTTGTGAGACACCAGCTGACGTGACTCTGCACGAGTTGAACCGTAACCCATACGATAAACAACGTTATCTAGGCGTGATTCCAGCAGTTGTAGAAGGTTTTCACCCGTTGCACCTTTACGACGAGCAGCTTCTTTGTAGTAACTACGGAACTGCTTCTCGAGGATGCCATATAGACGACGAACTTTTTGCTTCTCACGAAGCTGAAGACCGTAATCAGATAGACGACCGCGGCCAGCGCCATGAACGCCCGGCTTAGTCTCCATTTTACATTTTGTGTCCAGCGCACGTACACCGCTTTTCAGGAACAGGTCAGTTCCTTCACGACGGGCAAGTTTACACTTAGGACCAATATAACGTGCCATTATTCAGCCTCCTTATACGCGACGCTTCTTAGGTGGACGACAGCCGTTGTGAGGGATCGGCGTAACATCAGTGATGTTAGTGATCTTGTACCCACAAGCATTTAGAGCACGAACTGCTGATTCACGACCTGGACCAGGGCCTTTGACCTCTACATCCAGATTCTTCAGGCCGTATTCTTTAGCGGCTTCTCCAGCGCGCTCCGCGGCAACCTGAGCTGCGAAAGGAGTGCTCTTACGCGATCCACGGAAACCAGATCCACCCGCAGTAGCCCATGATAGAGCGTTACCCTGACGGTCGGTGATGGTCACAATGGTATTGTTAAAAGAGGCGTGGATGTGCGCGATGCCATCGACAACCGTCTTTTTAACCTTTTTCTTTGTTGATCTTTGTGGCTTAGCCATTTTTAAATCCTGCTTTTAATATCAACACTGCAACAAGTCGAATGCAGCTACACTAAAAACCCGATCGTAAGCGATATTACTTACGAATCGGTTTGCGCGGACCTTTACGGGTACGAGCATTTGTTTTTGTGCGCTGACCACGAAGTGGAAGACTGCGACGGTGGCGAATACCACGGAAACAACCCATATCCATCAGTCGTTTGATGTTCATCTGAGTCTCACGACGCAGATCACCTTCAACTGTGAACTTACCAACTTCGTTACGAACAACATCAAGCTGATCTTCGCTCAACTCACCAATTTTGGTGTCTTCAGCAATGCCTGTGGTAGCGCAGATCTGCTTAGCAGTCGTCTTACCAATGCCGAAGACATAGGTCAGAGAGATTACTGCATGCTTGTTGTCAGGAATGTTGACACCGGCAATACGGGCCATATGTCTAACTCCGTTACACTTACTTAATGAAAGGGCGCGGAATAATACAAGCGAAATACTTAGAAAGCAAGCCGCTTGTTCCACACCCGGTTATATTCAGGATTTTAACCCTGACGTTGCTTGTGCTTAGGATCTGTACAGATCACTCGCACACTGCCATTACGACGAATAACTTTGCATTCGCGGCAGATTTTTTTTACAGATGCACGTACTTTCATGACGTTCTCCTGAATTCGGAACCAGCCTTAGCGGCGGGACCCGTAATTATTAAGGTTTGCCTTCTTCATCATCCCATCATACTGATGAGACATCAGGTGTGATTGCACCTGCGCCATAAAGTCCATAACCACAACCACAACGATCAACAGCGAAGTACCACCAAAATAGAAGGGTACGTCAGCGGCAATCACTAGGAACTGAGGCAGTAGACACACAGCAGCGATGTATAAAGAGCCAAACAGTGTCAGGCGACCAAGAACCGTATCGATATAGTTGGCTGTTTGTACCCCTGGGCGAATACCCGGGATAAAGGCACCAGACTTCTTCAAGTTTTCAGCGACATCACGCGGATTAAACATCAACGCGGTGTAGAAGTAACAGAAGAATATGATGCCCGCAGCAAACAATACGAGATATAACGGCTGGCTTGGAGCCAGCAGTAAGCTCAGGTCTTGAAGCCATTCCATGCCTTCGCCTTGTCCGAACCACGTCCCCAATGAAGCAGGAAACAAGAGTAACGACGATGCAAAGATCGCTGGTATTACACCAGCCATGTTTAGCTTCAATGGCAGATGGCTTGTTTGCGCAGCAAAAACCTGACGGCCCTGCTGACGCTTAGCGTAGTTAATGGTGATGCGACGCTGGCCTCGTTCAACGAAGACAACAAACGCAATCACAGCAACAGCTAGAGCAGCAATAACCAGTAGCAATATAACGTTGAGTTCACCCTGACGGGCAGACTCAAACGCTTGTGCCATTGCAGCTGGCAGGCCCGCGACGATACCGGCAAAAATTAGGATCGAGATCCCGTTACCGATACCACGCTCAGTTACTTGCTCACCCAGCCACATCATGAAGACTGCACCTGCCACGAATGACGGTATCGCAGCTACATAGAAGTCGACGCCGGTAGAGAAAGTAACACCCTGTCCTGCAAGACCTGCAGACACACCAAAGGCCTGAAGGGTTGCAAGTAACACGGTGCCATAGCGAGTGTATTGGGTAATCTTACGACGACCCGCCTCACCCTCTTTTTTCAGCTGTTCTAGCTGCGGGCTCACCGCAGTCAGCAACTGCATAATAATGGAGGCCGAGATATAGGGCATGATGCCCAACGCAAGAATACTCATGCGTTCCAGTGCACCACCCGAGAACATGTTAAACATTTCCAGAATTGTGCCCTGGTTCTGATTAAATAGTTGTTCGAGTGATACTGGGTTTATCCCCGGTACCGGAATATGGGTACCGATCCGATATACGATAATTGCCAATATCACAAAACGGATGCGAGCCCAGAGCTCGCCGAGTCCGCTTTGCATCCCTGCTGGGAGTGAGCCTTGCTTAGCCATTAGTCTTCGACCTTACCACCTGCTGCTTCAATCGCAGCCTTAGCGCCTTTAGTGACTTTCATACCTTTTACGGTCACAGCCTTGCTGATTTCGCCAGACAAAATTACGCGAGCTTCTTTAATCTTCTCGCCAATAACGTCTGCTGCTTTCAGCGCAGCCAAATCTACGGTATCGCCTTCAACCAAAGTCAGTTCGTTGAGACGAATCTCAGCAACGTACTGTGCTTTGCGTGAAGAAAAGCCGAATTTTGGCAGACGGCGATGAATTGGCATCTGACCGCCTTCAAAGCCTGGAGCTACTGAACCGCCAGAACGTGATTTAAGACCTTTGTGACCACGACCACCAGTCTTACCAAGACCAGAGCCGATACCACGACCTACACGTTTTGCGGCATGCTTAGAACCAGGAGCCGGGCTCAATTCATTGAGACGCATATTACTCCCCTTCTATCTTGAGCATGTATTGAACTTTATTGATCATGCCGCGAACTGAAGGTGTATCTTCAACTTCAACGGTGTGACCAATGCGACGTAGACCCAGACCTTTCATAGTTTCGCGGTGCTTTGGCAATTTACCAATAGTGCTGCGAATCTGAGTTACTTTTACTGTTTTCTTAGCCATGTCAGATTACCCCAAGATGTCTTCAACAGACTTGCCACGCTTCGCTGCAACCTGTTCCGGAGACTTCATTTGCGCCAGACCATTAAAGGTCGCGCGAACAACGTTCACCGGGTTAGTTGAACCGTAGCATTTAGCCAGTACGTTCTTAACACCAACCATCTCCAAGACTGCACGCATAGCGCCGCCGGCGATGATACCAGTACCTTCAGAAGCAGGCTGCATATAAACCTGAGCACCAGAGTGGCGAGATTTAACAGGGTATTGCAATGTGCTGCCGTCCAATTGGACGTCAATCATATTGCGCTTAGCCTGTTCCATAGCTTTCTGAATAGCCATTGGTACTTCGCGTGATTTACCACGACCAAAGCCAACGCGACCATTACCGTCCCCTACCACTGTCAATGCAGTGAAGGCGAAGATACGACCACCTTTAACAACTTTAGCTACGCGATTTACTTGAACTAGCTTTTCTTGCAGTTCACTTTCATTACGATCGTTACGTTCATGATTTGCCATGATCTTTACCCCTAGAATTCCAGGCCGCTTTCACGAGCCGCGTCAGCCAGAGCTTTAACACGACCATGGTATTTAAAACCGGAACGGTCAAACGCAACCTTGGTCACGCCAGCGGCTTTAGCGCGCTCGGCGATTAATTGACCAACTTTAGTAGCTGCTGAAACATTACCAGTTATCTCGGTACGCAGGTCACCTTCTACCGTAGAAGCAGTTGCTAATACAGTAGCGCCGTTGGCATCGATAACTTGAGCGTAAATGTGTCTGGGCGTGCGGTGGACGCACAGACGTACCGCGCCTTTATCACGGATGTTAGACCGTGTTTTAGCGGCACGGCGCAGACGAGCTTTCTTCTTCTCATTCATTGCCTAGCCCTTATTTTTTCTTGGCTTCTTTACGACGCACAGTTTCATCAGCATAACGAACACCCTTACCTTTATAAGGCTCTGGTGGACGATACCCACGGATCTCAGCTGCAACCTGACCTACCATCTGCTTGTCGATACCTTTGATAACGACTTCAGTTTGGTTAGGAGTTTCTGCGGTTACACCTTCTGGCAATACGTAATCTACCGGGTGGGAGAAGCCAAGAGATAAGTTCAAAGTGTTGCCAGATGCTTTCGCACGGTAACCAACACCTTGAAGGATCAATTTCTTCTCAAAACCAACGCTAACACCAGTAACCATATTGTTTACTAGGGCACGGAATGTTCCGGCTAGGGCGTTGGACTGCTTATCAGCTTTTTTAGGTGCGAACTTCAGTTCGTTCTCTTCCTGGCTAATAGCCACAGAAGCGTGAACGTTTAGAGCGAGTTCACCCTGTTTGCCTTTAATTGTAATCGTATCTTCAGCCAGTTTAACTTCTACACCGGCTGGGATAGCTACTGGAGCTTTTGCTACGCGAGACATTGTGTCACTCCTTAGAATACGGTCGCAATGACTTCGCCGCCTACACCCGCAGCACGGGCAGCACGATCTGTCATAACGCCTTTAGAGGTCGACACGATAGCAACACCAAGACCTGCTTCAACTTTAGGCAGCTCAGTGGTACCACGGTACTGACGTAGACCAGGGCGGCTAACACGCTGAATGCGTTCGATAACCGGCTTGCCTTCGTAGTACTTCAGGTCGATAGTCATAGTAGGCTTAACCTCACTATCGACAGCAAAGCCAGAGATGTAGCCTTCAGATTCAAGAACCTGAGCTACTGACTTTTTAATCTTTGATGACGGCATGCTCACATTCGAATGACCAGCTTGCTGGGCATTACGAATGCGGGTAAACATATCCGCCAACGTATCTTGCATACTCATTGATATTTTCCTCGGTTGTACAGCGCCCCTCATCCCATGTACATCGATAGGAATTATCCTAAGGACGACAATACTCCGCCGCCTCGACCTGCATAGCAGACAAAGGAGAAGGCAGAGTAGAGAGAAGCACACCTATATTCAGGCGCGCATTCTACACGAGTTGGGAATTGCTTACCAACTAGCTTTTTTCAGGCCAGGAACGTTACCTTTCATGCCTTCTTCACGCAACTTAATACGTGACAGCTTGAATTTACGGTAAACGCCGTGTGGACGACCTGTTATCTGACAACGATTACGCAGACGGCTCGGTGACGAATCACGTGGCAACTTCTGCAGAGTCTGTTGTGCTGTCCAGCGATCTTCGTCAGAAGATGCTGCATTATTAATGATGGCCTTCAGTTCTGCGCGCTTAGCAGCGAACTTGGCAACCAGTTTTTCACGCTTCAGCTCACGCTGCTTCATGCTAATTTTGGCCATGATTCACTCCTTAGTTACGGAACGGGAACTGCAGCGCTTTAAGTAAAGCGCGGCCTTCATCGTTTGTTTTAGCCGTGGTGGTAATCGTCACATCCATACCGCGAACCTTGTCTACTTTATCGTATTCAATTTCCGGGAAGATGATCTGCTCTTTAACACCCATGCTGTAGTTACCACGACCGTCGAATGACTTCGGGTTAATACCACGGAAGTCGCGTACTCGTGGTAGAGAAATATCTACCAAGCGATCCATGAATTCCCACATACGACTACGGCGCAGTGTAACTTTACAGCCAATCGGCCAGCCTTCACGAACTTTAAAGCCCGCGACGGATTTACGTGCCAAGGTAACAACAGCTTTCTGGCCTGCGATGGTTTCCATATCAGAAACCGCAAAGTCCATCATCTTCTTGTCGCCTAGCGCTTCACCAACACCCATGTTCAGGGTAATTTTAGAAACACGTGGCACTTCCATTGGGTTTTTGTAACCAAACTCTTCAGTCAGCTTGGCTACTACTTCAGTTTTGTACAGTTCTTTTAAACGTGACATAGCAGTACCCAGTCCTATCAAGCGTCGATTTGATCGCCAGTTGATTTGAAGATACGTACCTTGCTTTCGCCTTCAACTTTAAAGCCAACACGATCAGCTTTTTCAGTTTTAGCGTTCCAGATTGCGATGTTAGAAACCTGAATACTGGCTTCCTTCTCAACAATACCACCTGGCTGCTGTTGGTACGGGTTTGGTTTTTGGTGTTTTTTCACCATGTTAATACCGGTGACAATAAGACGGCCATCAGCAAGTACTTTTTGTACTTTACCGCGCTTGCCTTTGTCTTTACCGGCAATAACAACTACTTCGTCATTTCTACGTATCTTTAACATATTCTGTCCTCTCCCCTCACAGCACTTCGGGTGCAAGAGAAATGATCTTCATAAACTTCTCAGAGCGAAGTTCACGAGTCACAGGGCCAAAGATACGAGTACCTACTGGCGCCAACGACGCATTCAGTAGCACTGCAGAGTTGACGTCAAAACGGATGATTGATCCATCTGGACGACGTACACCTTTACGGGTACGTACTACTACAGCATTCATTACCTGGCCTTTCTTTACTTTACCGCGAGGAATAGCTTCCTTAACGGATACCTTGATCAGATCACCGATACCAGCGTAACGACGATGCGAGCCACCAAGTACTTTAATGCACTGGACTCGCTTCGCGCCGCTGTTGTCGGCAACATCAAGCATAGATTGAGTTTGAATCATGCCTTCGCTCCTCTAACTGCGCCCGGTCTTAGACCTTTTCGGCGCGCTCGTCGATACTTACCAACGTCCAAGTCTTATTTTTAGACAGTGGACGTGACTCTTTAACGGTAACGCTGTCACCAATCTGACATTCGTTATTGGCATCGTGTGCCATTACTTTCGTGGTGCGCTTTACGAACTTTTTATAGATCGGGTGCTTCACGAAGCGCTCTACAACAACAGAGATAGACTTATCCATCTTGTTGCTAACAACGCGGCCACTTAGTTCGCGGCTATTACTTGTGTTCTCAGTCATGATTACTCACCTGCCTTACTAGCCAGCACGGTTTTTACACGAGCGATGTCACGACGAGCTTCGCGTAACAAGTGGGTTTGGCCCAACTGGTTAGTTGCTTTGCTCATGCGTAGCTTAAATTGCTCGCCCAACAGTTCTTCAAGCTGAGATTGCAGCTCAGCCACTGATTTTTCTTTCAGCTCACTTGCTTTCATCACAGCACCGTCCGTTTAACAAAAACCGTTTCGAATGGCAGTTTTGCGGCAGCCAGAGAGAAGGCTTCACGTGCGAGTTCTTCCGTCACACCTTCCATCTCATAGAGAACCTTACCTGGCTGAATCTGGCATACCCAGTATTCAACGTTACCCTTACCTTTACCCTGACGAACCTCAAGAGGTTTGGCAGTGATAGGCTTGTCTGGGAAAACGCGAATCCAGATTTTACCACCACGTTTAATTTTACGAGTCATCGCACGACGCGCTGCCTCGATTTGACGTGAAGTCATACGACCACGACCTGTCGCTTTTAGTGCGTACTCACCAAAGCTAACCTTGGAGCCACGAATGGCTAAACCACGGTTACGGCCGGTCTGGACTTTACGGAACTTGGTACGTTTTGGTAACAACATATCTCAATCCCCTTAAGAACGGCCTTTCTTCTTGCCAGTATTCTTAGCGCGTTCACGAACTTCTTCGATACCGCCCAGAATCTCACCTTTGAAGATCCAGACTTTAACGCCAATTACACCGTAAGTAGTGTGTGCTTCATACGTCGAGTAATCGATGTCCGCACGCAATGTATGCAATGGAACACGACCTTCGCGATACCACTCTGAACGAGCGATTTCAGCACCACCTAAACGACCGCCTACCTGAATCTTGATACCTTGTGCACCACCACGCATTGCGTTTTGAACTGCGCGCTTCATAGCACGACGGAACATAACGCGACGCTCTAGCTGGTTTGCAACACTTTGTGCTACTAGCTTGGCATCTAGATCTGGTTTACGAACTTCTTCAATATTGATGTGTACCGGAATACCCATCAACTCACTTACATCTTTACGCAGTACTTCTACGTCTTCGCCTTTTTTACCAATCACGATGCCCGGACGAGCAGTGTGAATAGTAACTTTGGCGCTTTGCGCAGGACGCTCAATAACGACCTTGCTCACTGAAGCCTTTTCAAGGCGCTTTTCGATCAAAGAACGAACAGCGATGTCAGCCAGCAGATTGTCTGCGTACTTGTCCTTACCGGCATACCAGACCGAATTATGGTCTTTGACGATACCTAGGCGGATACCGGTAGGATGAACTTTTTGACCCATCTGACCAACTCCTTATTCTGAAACTTTCACAGTGATGTGACAGGTACGTTTAAAGATACGATCCGCACGGCCTTTGGCGCGTGGGCGGATACGCTTCATAGTTGTACCTTCGTCAACGAACGCAGTAGAAACATGCAGTTCGTCAACATCAGCACCGTTATTGTGCTCAGCGTTGGCGATAGCAGACTCCAGAACCTTTTTAACAAGGTCCGCGCCTTTAGTAGTACTGAAGCTCAAAATTTCTAGAGCATCAGCAACGTTTCTTCCACGAATGGAATCAACCACTAGGCGACCTTTCTGCGCAGACAAGCGAGCACCACGTAATATAGCGGCTACTTCAGACATACTCTTCACCCCTTCTTAGCGCTTGGCTTTCTTATCCGCTACGTGACCTTTGTAAGTACGGGTCAGCGCGAATTCGCCGAGTTTATGACCAACCATGTCTTCAGTTACGAAAACAGGCACGTGTTGTTTGCCGTTATGAACGGCGATCGTCAATCCTACGAAATCCGGGAAAATCGTAGAACGGCGAGACCATGTCTTGATCGGACGCTTGTCGTTAGCCTCAAGAGCGGTCTCTACCTTTTTCATCAAGTGGTGGTCTATGAATGGACCTTTTTTTAATGAACGTGGCACAGTTCAATCCTCTCTAGTTATTTCGCAGAACGACGACGTACGATCAACTTATCGGTACGCTTATTCTTACGAGTCTTGTAACCCTTAGTAGGGACACCCCATGGAGTAACCGGATGACGACCACCGGAGGTACGACCTTCACCACCACCGTGAGGGTGATCGACAGGGTTCATTACCACACCGCGTACCGTCGGACGGATACCGCGCCAGCGAGATGCACCAGCTTTACCCAGCTCACGCAGGGAATGCTCAGAGTTACCAACTTCACCCAAAGTAGCGCGACAATCTGACAACACTTTACGCATTTCGCCTGAACGAAGACGCAGTGTGCAGTACGCACCCTCACGGGCAACCAGCTGAACCGATGCACCAGCAGAACGGGCAATCTGACCGCCTTTGCCTGGCTTCAATTCAACGTTGTGAATTGTGCTACCAACCGGCATGTTGCGCAGAGACATCGCGCTACCTGGTTTGATTGGAGCATCTTCACCCGAAACAACTGCTTCACCGGCAGACAAGCCTTTAGGAGCAAGAATGTAACGACGTTCACCATCTGCGTATAAAACGAGAGCGATGTTTGCGCTACGGTTCGGATCGTATTCCAGACGTTCTACAACACCCGGGATACCGTCTTTGTTACGTTTGAAATCAACAATACGGTAATGCTGCTTGTGACCACCACCGATATGACGGGTAGTGATACGACCGTTATTGTTACGGCCACCGCTTTTTGATTTCTTTTCTAGAAGAGCTGCGTGAGGTTTACCCTTGTGCAGTTCAGCGTTAACGACTTTAACCAGATGACGACGGCCAGCAGAAGTCGGTTTAGTTTTCACCAATGCCATGACTTAAGCTCCTTATTCCGCGTCAGCGAAGTCAATGTCCTGACCTTCGGCGAGACGAACATATGCTTTACGCACATCGTTACGTTTTCCCATGCCGCGGGCAGTACGTTTGGTTTTGCCTTTGATGTTTACTGTCTGTACCGAGCGAACTTTCACTTCGAACAGAGCTTCAACGGCTTTTTTGATTTCTGGCTTGGTCGCATCCGGAGCAACACGGAATACGTATTGACCAACTTTGTCTGCCAGAATAGTGGCTTTCTCAGAAATATGAGGAGCTACCAAAACTTTAAAGATACGTTCACGGTTCATGCGTAAGCCTCCTCAAGTTTCTTAAGGGCCGGCACAGTCACCAGGATCTTATCGAACGCGACCAGACTAACTGGATCGATATCTACTGCTTCGGTTACACCAACGTGTGGCACGTTGCGTGAAGCAAGGTAGAGTTTCTCATCCACGTCGTCAGATACGATCAGAACATTTGAAAGCTCAAGTTCATTCAACTTGGCAACAAATTCTTTTGTCTTGTGGCTAGCTACAGAGAAATCATCTGCCACAATCAAACGTTCCTGGCGAACCAGCTCAGATAGGATTGATTGCATCGCAGCGCGATACATCTTTTTGTTAACTTTCTGTTCAAAGCTACGAGGCTTAGCAGCAAAAGTAACACCACCTGAACGCCAGATCGGAGAGCTTGCAGTACCAGCACGTGCACGGCCAGTACCCTTTTGACGCCATGGCTTTTTGCCACCGCCAGCAACTTCCGAACGGGTTTTCTGAGCTTTAGTCCCCTGACGAGCGCCTGCAAGATATGCAGTAACGATCTGGTGAACCAATGACTCATTAAATTCGCGGGCAAAAGTAGCGTCTGAAACAGCTACTGCAGTACCAGTATTAGTTTTAAGTTCCATTGCTTACCCCTTAGCCTTAACAGCTGGTTTAACAATTACTTCGGAACCAGTCGCACCTGGTACAGCACCCTTTACTAACAGGAGGTTGTTTTCTGCGTCTACACGCACAACCTGTAGGCCTTGAGTCGTAGTACGCTCAGAACCCATGTGACCTGCCATCTTTTTGCCTTTCCATACACGACCAGGGGTCTGACACTGGCCAATAGAACCAGGTGCACGGTGAGACAAAGAGTTACCGTGAGTTGCGTCCTGCATGCTGAAGTTCCAACGCTTGATGCCGCCCTGGAAACCTTTACCTTTCGAGGTACCAGTAACGTCGATCATCTGACCATTCTCAAACTGTTCAACAGTAAGAGTCTGACCTGCTTCGAAAGCTTCTTCAGTACGAAACTCCATAAGACCAGTACCGGCTTCAACGTTTGCTTTCGCAAACTGACCCGCTGCTGGCTTAGAAACGCGAGATGCTTTCTTCTCGCCATAAGTAACCTGTATAGCACTGTAACCATCAACCTCAGGTGTCTTAACCTGAGTAACGCGGTTAGGCGTCATTTGAAGTACAGTTACAGCAACAGATTGACCTTCTTCAGTAAATACACGGGTCATGCCCGCTTTTTTACCGACAATACCAATTGCCATGTTAATTTCCTCTCGTGTACGGGGCTGATACCCGCTATGGCCGCCCTTATTTCAATAAAGATTACGGGCGTTACACAAGCCTTACGGACAATCCTTACGGATTAACCCAGGCTGATCTGAACTTCCACACCGGCAGCTAGATCAAGTTTCATCAGCGCATCTACAGTTTTCTCTGTAGGCTCGACGATGTCGAGCATGCGCTTGTGCGTACGGATTTCGTACTGGTCACGCGCGTCTTTGTTAACGTGCGGTGATACCAGAACGGTAAAACGCTCTTTACGAGTAGGTAGTGGTATAGGACCACGTACCTGAGCGCCCGTGCGCTTAGCCGTATCGACAATTTCCTGAGTCGAAGTATCGATCAGGCGATGGTCGAACGCCTTCAAACGGATACGGATTCGTTGGTTTTGCATACCAAACTCCAGTTAATGTGCTTGAGCTTGCGTTTCCCCCAGATAATAGGGGACGCGAATTGTATGCGAGTGTCCTAGCAAGGTCAACCAGATATGCAAGCATTTCTTAGGTTTCTGAGGATAAATTTTTCACACTTGCCGAGTGGCGGCACGGTGCGTAATGTTCAAGCAATCGATTACGCTGACTATCACCTTTACAACTGCAAGGATGACCTCGTGCCCAAACTATTCAATGCCTTTAATAACAAGACAATTTGGGTAACCGGTGCCTCCTCCGGCATTGGTGAACATCTTTGTTACGCATTAGATAAAGCCGGTGCTCGCTTGATTATGTCTGCCCGCCGAGAATCAGAACTTGAACGCGTCCGCCTTGCCTGCAACCACAGCGATAAACATCTTATTTGCATCATGGATATGCAGGACGTCGACTCAATCAAGCCGACCGTGAACGATGTCCTCAGCAAAGTAGGTGATATCCACATCCTTATTAATAATGCCGGCATTACCCAGCGCGGTAGGGTTGAAGACTTGGATTTCAGCGTGTACCGCCGTGTCCTGGAGGTAAATTATTTTGCCAAAGTGGCACTCACACAAGCCCTACTGCCACACATGCAACAACGCCAATCTGGTCAGGTTGTTGCCATTTCAAGCATTGCCGGATTAGTGGGAGTGGCTTATCGCTCTGCGTATAGCTCATCCAAAGCAGCCATCATTGGATTTATGGACGCACTCCGAGCTGAAGTTTCCGACCAAGGGATCAGCGTTACGACAATATGCCCCGGATTTGTTCAAACTAATATTGTTGACACCGCAAAGCGTGAAGGCACTGCCAAAGCAGACGCGGATGATTCGATGATTACTGGAGGCATGAGTGCCGACGACGCGGTTGAAAAAATACTACTCGCCATTGCCAAGAAACAAGCCCAAGTAAATGTCGCCACTGGCGCCGAACGATTTGCGCCTTATATTCAACGTTATTTCCCAAGGCTCATGTACCGGATCATGTTTAAAGTCCGCATCAAACCCTGATAATTGCCTTATATCAAAGGCACAAAAAAGCCCGCTCGAAGCGGGCTTTTTTCGTAGTGGAGATTCTTTACCTAGGTATCGAACTCCTCCTACAAGCTATTGATTAAGACTCGGTCTTAAGCAACAACCTTAGCTACAACACCAGCACCAACAGTACGGCCACCTTCACGGATAG
>OLHV01000026.1_pt1 | contig 117857 bp, 106 predicted proteins | sample 1609391 | NCBI WGS metagenome assembly OLHV01 (sample SAMN05416805, study PRJEB24817) | seawater metagenome | isolation source: Sea water | place: Canada:Atlantic | collected 2013-07 | reverse complement strand
CATATCCCATCTCTTATCTTTTTATCACAGACTAAAAAAACTACCCAAACACCCACCAAACCCAGCACGTTCATCCAAAGTCACGCCGTAAGGCAATCATTCAGTGCGTCGATATAGTGCAAATAATGTTGATGAAACGGTCGGTTTGAAATTCATAATCACAACTAGAGCTTTTAAAAAATTAATAGAAACAACGCTTTATAACCAGTACAAATGTTCAGCTTTGTAACTAATTGGTTTTACCTATTGTATTGATATAGACCAATAGATTCCTCCATTCGATTTAATTGGAGTACTACCGTATTAATAACTCATAAATATCTTTTCTTTTTTTCCTGCCGTTGTTCAATAGATATTGGTAAAGATCTTTGATGTAAAACGAAGGTCTCATAATAAAAATACAACACCACCGCCAGAGTTCAAAAATGCTAAATAATGTGAACAAAATATTATTTTTCAGCCTCCTATTTATGCCGTTTGCTAACGCACAGTTAGTACCTATTGAAGAGCATGAGCTGTCACAAACAACAGGGCAGGCTTTTATAAATGTTGATCGCCTACAGACAGCAAGAAACTCATCTAATGAATTAATTGATACAACAAAAATAACCTTAGGTTTGGATATTAAAACCTCTGTCAATGCTGACTTGTTAGACTTAGGTAATTATGAACGAAATGGCAGTGCGGGTTCAGATATTAGAATTAATGATTTTGCTTTAGGACGAATTGATTCTGATGGAAAAATTGTGCCTTTTGAAATATCAGATCCTTTTATTGAGTTAGCATTTGATACCGATGCTACTGGAAAAGAGAATTTAATTGGATTGCGCTTAGGTTTTGGTGGGGCTAAAGGTGCTTTGTCTGGGAATATAGAATCCTTAACCGGTAAAATTAATATAGATATTTTTGGCAAAGCCGCTCCAGTACGAGCTTCGACAACATGGTTTAATAGAGGGCTTTTAAGCTTAGCAGGCATCTCAGACACTACAATACTCCGCGCTGGGGCTGAATTAGTTCAAGCTAACGGTGTTGCAAATCCTGTGCGGGCAACTACTGTTGGGATTCCTAATGGTGACAACTTAAACTGTGAATCTGGCTGCGGTATACTTACAGGGGTAGCTTTAGCTTTATTAGGGTCTAATAATTGTAACGTGCTAGGCATCGATACATGCTTTCCTATTGATATATATCGTACGTTAGAAGTTGGAAACAAGCAGGCTGATGGTTCATTCACAGAGGCTCCCGGTTTATTTCTATCCTTCTTATCAGAAAAAATTACTTGGGAGCCCGGTACTCAACAAGCAGAAACGGGTGCGTTTTTGAATGTGCCAAACGGTGGCTTAGAGGTCGACTTTGAGCAGGCATTTAATGGCATTGAAAGGGCGAGAACTAAATATGTGGATGCCTATTATGATTAATATTCGAAACACTATTATCTTAATGGCTTTACCTTCTATGGTCACTGCTGACTTGATTCCATTAACTGATTCCACATTAAAGAAAATTGATGGTGAAGGCATTGGTATTGTTCTTGAAGATTTTGTCTTTCAGGCTGGTGAGCAAGCAAATGGAGGTACTTTTGAGATTTCTGGTTTAGAGAATTCAAGTGGAGCACCTGTTGTTTTTGGTATCTCGCAGTTTTATGTATCGGGTAGTAATAGTAATCGCGGTACTAATGTTATTAATAACCCCGTAAACCTTGGGCGACTTTTGTATCCTTATAATATTGAGTTGCGTGATGGTGACGACTTAGGAATTACGGACAAAGCCGTATTAGAGCTAGCAGCACCTGAAAAATTGGTAGATGAAAGTTATTTTCAGGTTTCTAAAGAAAATAGAACTGAACGTCGATTCCCAGGGCAGCAAGTTGCATCAGGACAGAGAGTTGATTCGATTAGTGGTTTTAACAATTCTATTTTTTCATCTAGAGCCGGAGAAAAAGCTGACTTAGGTATTCGCTTTGATTTAGAAGTAAATGGAAGCAATGCTCAGTCTTTAGAGAATCATATCAAGGACCTTGCCATAGATGGATCGTATGTTCGTCTATGGGGGGGCGGAAACAGAGTCGAAGCCGAGATTAACTTGAATATCTATGCCTCGCAGCTTGAGTTTAGGGCGTGTAATTCTTCAGGTGCTAACTGTGGAGATTCAGTTTATTTTAATGATATCGGTATTGAATCCCAGATTGGTGATGGCAGCTATCAGCCGGTAACGTTTGAGGTTACGCCTGATGGCCAATTCTCTTTTCTTGTTGGCTCGTTAGAAGGTAAGTGCGTCACCAATGCAACAGGTGGTTGTGTTGCTGGCGCTGATAAAAATCGATTGATTGAATACTATGAATCTGGTCCTACCACCAATACATATATTGGAAATATAAATATTGGTGGCGCTGCAGTAAATACACCTGGAAATTTTGGTAGTTCCACTATTTCTAATTTACAAATTCAATACTTAGAAGTCACCAGTCATGACTTGTAATAGGAAGGAAGGATCGATGATAAAAAAAATAATGATCATTCTGTGTTTTATGCCAACGTTTTATGTCTTTGCACTAGAGCCCTTGGCAGAAGATGAGTTGCAGAAAGTATTGGGTCAGGGTGGGGTATACCTCTCAGGAGATATCACTATCAATGAAAACGGTGGTCCATTGAATGATGCATCCGATGCTTCAACGCCCGCAATCTGGCAGGCCAATTGTTCAGGTGCTTCAACCAATAAACGTTGTGGAGCACGTATTGCTGTTAATGCGGGTGATGGTGCCAATTCTGGTTGGCTAGTATTGGACAATATCCGGGGCCGCTTTTCTTTTGAGGGGATGACGCTGAAAACAAGAACCATTAATGATGGTTTTTCTGGAGATGGAGTTCTGTTTGATAATGATGTACTAGAAATAGGGCTGCCGAATAAAGTTAGTTATGGCGATGTAAGTTATACGCTTGCTAATAGTAGTAAGGCTAGACCAACGGATGTTGGTTTTAACCAAACAGATATTCTCAATGTTAAAGTCGATGGCGATGTGACTATGCGTGGTAATTTATTATTATTTCCAACGGGCACTCCATAGGGTTAATTGATATGAATTGTAATAAATTAATTCTCGCTATTATAGCGTCCTCACTTTCTTCAGTAAGTGTCTCTTTGGAGCGTTTAAGCGATTCAACATTATCTAATGTACAGGGTCAGTCAGGCTTAACGATTGAACAAAGTCAATTACTTAATATTGATGATCTAAGTTATATCGATGATGGAAATAGTCTAAATATTCAAGGGCTACGCATATCCTCTCAAACCGACGTTAATGCAAGCTCAAGCCAGCGTTATTTACTTGATATAGGTGCTGATGGTGCACTTTCAATAGAAGCTACCGTCAATCCTACGCAATTGCACATCGATGCAATTAGAATTAATAATTCAGTTGGAAGTTTTGGCGATCTGACTTTGAACTTTGAGTCGGTGACTAATTTCTCGATTAAAGGAATGTCAACAGGGGGATTGGAAGGTAGTTTTGCAACAGGTATATCAAATGCAGATTTGATTTGGCAAACCAATACTCATTCTATGTCTTTTGAGGATATTGCCTTTAATGCCAGTATTGATAGCTTCACGTTTGAGTATGATGCGATTGACAATACGAAAGGCTTTACGCGTACTGGACTAGCGTTTGGTATGGATAATTTCGATTTTTCATTCTCAACAGGTGCACTAAGTTTGGCTGGAGTTAGTCTTGGTGAGCTATCTGGTGATTTAGCACTGTCGGCTAATCTTCAAGTATTTGGTGGAGGTCGTTATGGGACACAAGGCTTAACCCTTCATAGCCAAGTCTCTATTTTGAGTGATCCTACTAACTATGTGAAATTTACCGATGATGGTAATTCGTTATATATGGGAAATTTTAGCGGCTCGTTGAATGTAACTAATCTCACATTAGATGTTGAATCTGGTCATTTAGCAATGGGCTTTGATCAGTTGGATGGAGCATTCAATGCAGGAACGATTTTAATCGGTGACAGCTCTCGGCCAATTGGTTCAGTCGAGTTAACATTCTTATTTAACGATGATGACTTAAACGGCCGCTACAACCGTTTTCAGTTATATCCAGGCATTCGCCAGCCAGATTTTAATCTCATGCCAACAGGCATCAAAACCTATGCAGAAAATTTTTATTCCGGTATGACACCAGCAAGTGAAGGTTTAAGTTTGGCAACACAGTGGAACCTAGCGAATGCTGAGGTTGCTTATATTGATGATGGCCGTCGAGTTGTATTTAGCGGTATTGAAAGTTATGGCTCTGCAAATACAACCATTGATGTACGCGATCAAAAAATTGCGATTGGTATTTCTGATTTAAAAGGGTCTTACAGTATTGATGGCTTAAAGGTAGGGAACGATTCAGCTCAGTTACAAGGGGGGGCTGAATTGTTGCTCGCGCTTGAAGTTTATCAAGCAATGGACTTTGATATTGATGGTTTTACTGAAATTACAGCCGGGGGTGTTTCTGGTGGTGGTATACGCATTAATGGTGATTATTATTTCAGTAACGCCAATATAGGCCTGTCTGTTGATGAAAATGATAATGGTATATGGGCGACAGGGGTTAACTACGATATTCACTTACGAGACATTACTTTTGATGTAGAAGGTGATGGCATCCAAATTAATCGTGGTGAGCAGTGGAGTACCATGGATGTGGCAAACCTACGCTGGGGTAATAAAACGGATGGTCGCAGCTTGGGCAGAATTAAACTTGAGCGTTTTGAAAGAAACTCTTTATTAGCTATTAGTCCAGGTGGTGCGGGTGAAGTATGTGTCGGTGCAGCAGCGGTATCCGCAGTAACATGCGGTGCGGCAGGCGGTCGTTGGGAAGATCGAGGTGAGCAAGGTATGACGGTATCCTTGAAAGCAGCATTCTCTGATGCAGGCACCACGACAGATGGGTCAGCTCAAGCTCGAAACAGATTTACTTGGGAGAATAATCGTAGCGAAAGTAGTCCAGGTGAATATATTAATGATACTGGCACACAAATGATTTTTGATAACTACAGTACCAATGATGGTCTTGGGACAAGCGATACAAACAGCTATGGCTTACAAGCTAACCTAAATATTGATGTATTTGAGACGAAAGTATTGAAAAAAACTGACGGAGTAGATGCAAATGGTATTGCTGGTGATTTAGGTGAAGAGCTAATTTATGATGATAGTTCGCGTAATTCATATACTTACATAGCAACTCCTAATGAGGCTCAAAAAACGCTTCGACCATTAGGCTTTGCTGTACAAGGTAATGTGTCATTCAAAGAACTCAACATTGATTCAGTACAATTGAAGCATCCAGATGTTGTGGCTCCTCAGGCAGTATTTTATGGCGTTGTCATGCAGAATCTAAATCTAACAACCAACTTAACCGCAACCCCCATCCAATAAATTCGCTCATTTCTGTCAGATTAAACAGCACTGATGTCTCTTGGAAAAGAGCTATTGGGGCTGTTTAAAGATTGAACGAATGTTTCTTTTTTTATTGTCATTATTTACTGATAATATTCCTCTGTAATGAGTATCAGACAAGCGCTATGCCGTTAATCTAATACTTGAATAGTATCGATCAGAGATAATAATAATAATAATGAAAAACTTCTCATCGCTACTGCTCTCTTTATCTTTCTGTTTATTTTGCGGATCGATTTCAAATGATGCAGTCGCCAGAACACTTACCGACGATGAATTACGCGCAAGAGCAATGGATCAGGGTCGTACCCTGCAATCACGTATTCGAGCGTTAAAAAAACTCTATTCATATATGCTTGTCGATGGAGAAATACCTTCGCGGACGACGTGTGTCTGGGATGTTTTGGGTAAACAAGGCCCTATTTATACATCGACAGTTGATCAACAACTACGGCTTAAGCACTACGGCATTACCATGGACGTAGAAGCTTACACTGATGAGCAAGAAGTTGTTGATAAGCTTGTAGCAGGGGACTGCGATACCGGTATTATAAGTGGTGCTCAAGCAAGGCAGTTTAATGATTTTACTGGTTCGATAGAAGCCTTAGGCGGAGTGCCGAGTCGTAAGCATATGAAGTATCTGCTTCAAGTGCTCTCCAGTACTTATGCACATAAGAAAATGCAACAAGGTAATTACCATATTGTTGGCATTATCCCAATTGGGTTTAATTACCTCTTTACCCATAACGGTAAAAAACCGACGCTAAAGCGTACCTTTAGTGGTAAAGCCGCGATTGTTAATGGTGATGTTTCGCAGCATGCACTTTATAGCGCGTTTAATATGACGTTAGTTAATGGCAATAATGCTGCTGCCGCAGCGGGGGCATACAATCTAGCCGAGGCGGATGTTCTGATGGCGCCACTGGTTGGCTATAACATGTTTAACCTAGGAGCTGGATTAAAGCATGGATCAATTTTAGATTACCCTTTATCTCAAATGACGCTTCAAGTGGTCTCGCGTATTGATCGAATTCCGCCAGAAGTTGGACAATTCTTACGAGAAGACTTATTTGTTAAGTTGAATATGTTGTATCGAGAAGTTGAAAAGAATACCCGAGAGGTACCGCGGGATAAGATGCTTAAGTTATCTGCTCGGGAGGAAAAGGTGCTAGCAACCCAAATTGCCTCTATTCGAGAAGGTGTGATGAAGGAAGGCGGCTATAACAAAGGTATGATGAAGCTACAAAAGAACATTCGCTGTAAAATTGATAAGACATTACAGGAGTGTAAAAAGTAGACGCTTTCATAGTATAAGCTGATATCTGTGGAACTATGCCGCCTTCAGGTGGCATTCATCAAATAAATAACAGGTATACATGTTATTAATTTCAATTATGGCGTGAATCTATCTACTATACGCATCGTAGCAAAAAGGTTTGGTGCATTGAGACACGCTATGAGATTAGCACTGGCCCCCACTCACATTATTGAAGGATTGACACATGTCAGCTTATCAAGACGATATCAAAACCGCATCTGCAGTAATCGACGCTGCTGGTAGCCCTTGGGAAACCATTAGCCCAGAATCTGTAGCTCGCATGCGCGCTCAGAACAAATTCAAAACTGGCCTAGAAGTAGCTCAGTATACTGCAGACATTATGAATGCAGACATGGCAGCTTTCGACAAAGATAAGACTAAGTACACTCAGTCTCTAGGTTGCTGGCATGGTTTCGTTGGTCAACAGAAGTTGATCGCGATTAAAAAGCACTTCGGAACTACTGAACGTAAATACCTATACCTTTCTGGTTGGATGGTTGCTGCTCTACGTTCTGAATTCGGTCCTCTTCCTGACCAATCTATGCACGAGAAGACGTCTGTTGCTTCTTTGGTTAAAGAATTGTACACATTCCTACGTCAAGCTGACGCTCGTGAACTAGGCGGTCTTTTCCGCGAACTAGACGCAGCTGCAGAAGGCGAAAAAGCTGCTGTTCAAGCTAAGATCGACGCTCACGAAACTCACATCGTACCTATCATTGCTGATATCGATGCTGGTTTTGGTAACGCTGAAGCGACTTACTTGATGGCTAAGCAAATGATCGAAGCGGGTGCTTGTGCACTTCAGATCGAAAACCAAGTTGCTGATGAAAAGCAATGTGGTCACCAGGACGGTAAAGTAACTGTTCCTCACGCTGACTTCCATTCTAAAATCCGCGCTTTGCGTTATGCATTCCTAGAGCTAGGCATCGACAACGGCATCATCGTTGCTCGTACTGACTCTGAAGGTGCTGGTCTTACTAAAGAAATCGCTGTTGTTAAAGAAAAAGGCGATTCTGGCGATATCTACAACTCTTACCTAGATGTTGAAGAAATTGATGTTGCTGACATGGCTGAAGGCGATGTTGTATTTAACCGTGACGGCAAGCTAGTACGTCCTAAGCGTCTACCTTCTGGTCTATATCAGTTCCGTCAAGGTACTGGCCATGAGCGTTGCGTATTCGATTGTATCGGTGCTATCAATGCTGGTGCTGACATGCTTTGGATCGAAACTGCAGTTCCAACGGTTAGCGAAATCGCTGGCATGATGGACGACGTTCGTAAAGTACACCCAGATGCGAAACTTGTTTATAACAACTCTCCATCTTTCAACTGGACGCTAAACTTCCGTCAGCAGACTTTCGACTCTATGGTTGAAGCTGGTGAAGACGTTTCTGCATACGATCGTAATAACCTAATGTCTGCTGAATATGACGATTCTGAATTGTCTGCAGTAGCTGATGCTCGCATCAAGACTTTCCAAGCTGATACAGCTCGTGAAGCGAACGTATTCCATCACTTGATCACTCTTCCTACTTATCACACAACTGCATTGTCTGTTGATAACTTGGCTAAAGAGTACTTCGGTGAAGCGGGTATGTTGGGTTATGTTGCTGGCGTACAGCGTAAAGAGATCCGTCAAGGCATCGCTTGCGTTAAGCACCAGAACATGTCTGGTTCAGACATGGGCGACGACCACAAAGAATACTTTGCTGGCGAAAACGCTTTGAAAGCTGGTGGCGCTAAGAACACTTCTAACCAGTTCTCTTAATCGAGACTTCTCTTAACTGAGAGTCTTAATTGAGACGGTTAGATCAGCCTACTCAGTAGGCTGAATGTTCTAAAAAGAGGTCATCCTTATTCATTTAAGGGTGGCCTTTTTTTATGCTTAGCATAAATGAATATTAAGCTTAGAACAGAGCAAAAGAATACTTCACGAGTGTCATGTATTGATAATAAAGCTTTGAAAGGCGGCGGTGTTAATAATACTAATTGCAGTTCCCATAATGAAACTCATAGCTCTTGCTAAGGGGTGAGCTTGCCTAGCTCTAAGGTAGGAGAAAACTCAAAAGTTGAGCCAATCTCTTTTGGTATTTTAGGGTAGGGGTTAGCAGCGAGTGCAGCTTTCTTTGCCCAATCATCAATTTCTAAATTACCACTGGATTGAATGACCTTCACACTGGTCGCGAATGATCCATATTCCAGTTTTATTTTTAATCGCACGGTACCTTTTAGGTTGGCATTAGCTGCAAGTCGTTGCGTTAAATATTGAGTGGCAACACGGCGATAAGCACTATATGTAGGGTCTTCACTGCCTTCTAAGGCTTCAACTTGGGCACGGCTATCACTCGTGATTTGACTGTTTTGTTGTATTTTCGGTTGCGCGGCAATAACATCCGGTTTTTCTATAAGCTCTTCAATCTCAGTATCGGGTGTGTTTTCTTCTACCGGCTCTTCAACGGGTTCAGCGCTGACTTTCTTCTCGGCTTTGGTAGCGCTACTGATTACGGGCTGTTCTTGATTTGTATCTTTTGTTTTAGCCGCTTCTTGCTCTACCGGTTGGTCTAAAGCGACTTCCGATGGGCTGCTTGCTTCAGATATTTGCTCATTATGTTGCTGAGCAATTTGACCAGCTTGGGCTTGTTGTATCAGCTCTCGGTCTTGCTTATCAAGACGGGCATGAATTATGGAATGCTGTGATAGATACTGAACAGACGGTTCACCCGGAATAAATAATAAGCTATGCAGTGCTAATGAAAGCACAAGCGCAAAGATAAGCTTTAGGGTAGGTGATTGCACGTTTTCTATTCAATCCTGATTGACGTACCTTCCATGATAATCGAGCAAAGGGCTAGGCTCCATCTTTTTCACGAAATAACCTATGGTAGCAGTAGGATTTATAGAGTGAGCAAGGTATGATTATCGGCTTAAATATTTAACGTGGATGCCTTTGGTATTCGCAAACTCCCCCTCATTAATGGAGATTCTCAAATGAGCGTATTGGTTGGTAAAAAAGCCCCAGATTTCACAGTTCCTGCAGTACTAGGTAACGGCACTATCGTTGATGAGTTTTCTTTATCTGAAACCATCAATGGTAAATACGGTATCGTATTTTTCTACCCATTAGACTTCACTTTCGTATGTCCTTCTGAGTTGATCGCTTTGGATCACCGTATGGATACTTTTACCAAGCTAGGTGTTGAAGTAATCGGTGTTTCTATTGATTCACACTTCACACACAATGCTTGGAGAAATACTCCAATCAATCAAGGTGGTATTGGCGCTGTTAAGTACACTTTGGCGGCTGATATCGATCACGGCATCGTTAAAGCATACGACGTTGAAACGGAAGGCGGCGTAGCACTACGTGGCGCATTCATCATCGATAAAGAAGGTGTTGTTCGTTCACAGATCATCAACGATCTTCCATTAGGTCGTAACATGGATGAGCTGGTACGTTTGGTTGAAGCTCTACAATTCCACGAAGAACATGGCGAAGTTTGTCCTGCTGGTTGGAACAAAGGCGATAAGGGTATGGACGCTTCTCCAGAAGGCGTTGCTAAGTACCTAGCAGACGAATCTGACAAGCTTTAAGTTATTCTAATAACTTATTGCTGTAAGTCGATAAAAAGAGCCTCGCACTAGCGGGGCTTTTTTTTGCCTGTAAAGCGCTAATACTGAGTCGAAAGAATGCACTTATGATACAAATCAATGTGTAAGAACCAAGATTCTGTAATGATTTCTAAAACTTTTAGAGAATCAACCATGATCGACTTTCATCAATTGCCAAAAGTTGAATTAGACTTTATGAATACAGAGCACCAAGAAGCTGTTGATATTTATAATAAAATTGAACGAGATTATCTACTTCATGACGTGGACAGCGTTATAAACGGGATTCTTGATATACAGGAACACTGTATCAGCCACTTTGCTCATGAAGAGCAAGTGATGAAAAATAACTGTTATCCACCTCTTCAGGTGCATAAAGAAGCTCATGACAGGGTGCTAATGGAAATTGATATGGTGGTTAAGCAGCTTAAAAATCATAGAGATTTGAGCAAGATTGCTCATTATATAGAGCGAGGTTTTCCAAACTGGTTTTCACAGCATTTAAATACAATGGATAAAATGGCCGCAGAATTTATCAGTGGGCAAAAATTGAGAAAAGTAGGCTAGAGGTTTATTACTTTAATCATTCCGATGGGGTTACTTAACGAATTAAGCAAACCGCATGGAATCCAGATTCTGTCATAATGTACGCCGCTGCTTGGCTGCGGCTGCCTCCGTCACAATAGACGACATAATGAAAATCATGATTCATTCCAGCCAGCTTCTCGCGGATGCGATTAAGTGGAATGTTTTCACTGTTCTTTAAGGGGTCGTGTCGGAACTCTTCTGGGTGACGAACATCAATTAAAACAGTTCCTGAATCACCCTCATCCATTTGGATTTTGAGCTCTTCCATTGTGATGGACTTAATAATGGGCTTTTTCAGTAGTTCATCAAAATCTACCTTGTCTAAAACCATAAGCGAACCATTACTCGCCATTGTAACGGTCGCATTGCGCACGCTCTCAGCGATTAATGCATCTTCCCCGAAGCAATGGCCGGTTTGGATGGCGGCTAAAACTTTTTCTTTATGTCTGTCGCCTTGAGTAACAATGGCACGCCCCTGTTTTATTACGTAAAACTCATCGCCCTGCGCAGCCTCTTGTACGATAATTTCACCAATTTTTACCTCTCGTTCTTTAAAGCGAGATAGTAATTTTTGGATATTGGCAGGGGGGATGCGTGTAAATAGGGGGGATGTTAATAATGCATCCATCCAGTCCAATGTCTCGACATCTGAATCGTCACTCGAGTCGCGCTCTTCGTTAGAGTCGTCATCATCTAAATCTTCAGAAAGCTGAGACCATGTTGTGACTAAGTCTAGGTACTCACGATTAATGCTGTAAAACTGGCATATTGTGGTCGTGATGGCAGAAGAGCGATGTATGTGAGAGCTATTGTCTAAAGCAAGATAGTTATCTTCACTATCTGCAGTCACTTTTGTGACGTTAAAATTTTCATCAGCTAGGTCAATTTCGCCGCTCATTAGAAAGTGGCACTCGTGATCTTTACTACCGCGCTTAAAAAGAATCTTACCTTTTTCTAATGTATGTACTCTAAGTTGATTGGTCAGATCTTTTATACAGGCAGCGGTTAAGTAGTCAAAAGGAATAAATCCTTTTAACTTATCTGAGTCTATATTGCTTGAAGTCGTCATACTTCTCTTCTTCAAAATGATACTGCAAAGGTAATCGTTCTTTTAACTATAGCTAATCTTAGTGGTTGGGTAAATTAATTAACAAATTCAATGCCCCTAGGGTACATTTTTTATTAAAACGAGCATCGGTTATTGTGTGGATTAATAGACTATTCGCTTGGTAATATTATGTGGTGAATAAGATCTTTTGGCTGCTTGCTGGGGCTAAAGGGAATTCTTCCTAAACAGGGGGCTTGCAGATGATTTTTTAAGTAAGCGAAGTTAGCTTCTTGTTCACTCATCTCAGGATCAATATGATTAGCGACCCAGCCGACGAAGTTTAGTTTAGTCGCAAGTATGAGCTGCTGAGTTAATAGCGCATGATTAATACAGCCTAGCTTCATACCGACGACAAGAACGACGTCATGATTGAGCTGTTGAGCAAAATCCGCCAGTGTATGTTCATTATTCAAAGGCACTAACCAGCCTCCAGCGCCTTCAATTAAATGAAAGTCTGCAACCTGTTCCATCCCCGTTTGGCATTGCTCTAACAAGCTGTTTAAGGTCAGTTGGCTATTATTCAGTTCTGCTGCGATATGCGGTGCGATGGCCTGAGGAAAGGCGACTGGGTTATGCACTGCATAGTTTGTTTTAATGCTGCTGGCCGCTTGTAAAGAGAGCGCATCGTCATTGTGCCATTCTCCCGAAGGGTTTTGCTCTAGCGACCATTCACAGCCTGCAGCGATGGGCTTTAAGCCAAACGTCGAAAGACCAAGTGACTGCGCTTTATATAATAACGTTGTGGCGACGAAGGTTTTACCTGCGTCGGTATCTGTCCCGGTGATAAATAGCTTATGCATAGGATGCCAGTATGATAAATGTAGTAATGAATAAGGTTCTAGAATTAGCGCTTACGTGCAATCACCCAAATTAAATCATAGGTCAGTGACAGTTGTGAGGGATGCGCAGTTGGGTCCTCTCGTGCTGACTCTCCCAATTTAGAGTGACAAACATTACGGTATGCATCATCTAGCTTTCTCAGCCTTTCACGGCCGCCCAAGCCTTGTCGGCGACCAGGGTTCACATTAGTCGCGCCAATAGCTTTTAATTCTTTCAATAAACTGGATAGGTTTTTATGGTGCTGCACAACTTCTTGTTGCTGACAGCTCTCAATATCAAAAAATTGCTCACAGTCGTTAATTACCTGAGATTTTGAACTGAAACTATTCACGTGCACAAAAGGGTCGACTTGTTGCCAAGCAGACTTTAACTCATGCATGGTACGGGGCCCCAGCGTTGCGAAAGCAAATAAACCGCCTGGCTTTATAACCCGGCTAGCTTCACTAAACAGTTGCCGAACTTGTTCACTCCATTGCACCATCAGGTTTGAATAAATTCCGTCAAAGCATGCGCTGGTAAACGGAAGGTTTTCCGCATCGGCAGTCACTGCATGAAAGGGCAACTGTGCTAGTTTTTGATGGCTGGTGACAGACATTCCATGAGCAAGGTCAGCCCCGGTAATACGTTGAATGCCTTGTTCAATCAAAGTCGGCACGGCAAACCCTGTTCCGCAACCCAAATCTAGCCAGTGCGATAGACCACTTTCTCGGGCCTGTGCAATAGGGTGCTGAGAAGCAGGGTGTTGAGAAGCAGGGTGTTGAGAAGCAGAGTGCTGAGAGTCAGGAGGTTGAATGAAAGAGCTCAACTGCTTTACTAACTCTAATGCCGAAAATTGTTGGATGCGCGCAGCTTGGTCGTAAGACTGTGAGGAGCGGCTGAATTGACTGGCGACTTGTTGCTTTGCTCTATGCGCATGAGCGGTTGCTAGGTTATTGTCTGATTCGCCATCAAGACTTGTTACTGTGGAGCGACCAGAAACGCTTGCCATGGCACTGTTGCTATTAGTTTGCTCGGATAAACAGGTTGTCATAGAAAGGGGCTCCGCTCCAAATCAGACTTATCAGAACCGCTCAATGACAGGGTCATTGGCAGATTTGAAGGTGAGCTGATTATAAATTGACGATATATGCTTCAGAACAACTTCTGGAGACTGAATAAATAATGCATGGCAGGTATCAAACACCAGCTCTGAGCGACCCTGGCCATGACTGTGTGGCGGGGCAACTAAAGCATCGTATTCAGCAAATAAATGCAAGCATAAACAGGATGCCTTGGGCATGGCGGTAAAGTCGTATTGATCGAGCCAGCGCAGTTGATTTGCCATCGCACTATTAGGCTCTATTTGCTGGTGGGCCAAATAACGAATAATACCCTTCGGCAAATCAATACCTTGAGCACAGAGTGCTAAAAATCGGACTTTAGTTTTTTGCGGAGTATTTTCGTAGCTCGATACAAAATTATTAAAGCGTGTTTGAGGCATGCCATACGGCCACTGAGGTGCGCGACAAAATTTAGGCGCTGTGGCTAGGGTAATGAGCGCCGCAGGGACTGGTTGGCAATGCGCAGCAGCCTCAGCCAGTGCTCCGCCCAGTGACCATCCAACTAGAATGGCATTCTCAGGCAGGGCTTTGCAGATATCTTGAACGGCATCATCAAAATTTTCGAAGTCTTCCCAGCGATACCAATAATGTTGGCCTGGAAGATTGTGCGCGAGCTCGGTAAAAACTTCAGCTTTGAAGCTCCAACCGGGAAACCAGACCCAGACCTGCTGGCTTTTACACTCAGAAGAAAATGCGAACTCAAACGCCATAACCAGACTCCAAAATAGATACTAAAGAGGTCAATAAAAAATCGATATCTTTCTCAGTATGGTTGGCGGTGAGTGTTATGCGTAATCGGGCACTGCCTTTTGCGACGGTTGGGGGACGAATGGCAGTTACTAAAATACCTTGCTGCTTAAGCTGCTGACTAATTGCGACAGCTTTAGCATCATCGCCGATTAATAGCGGCTGAATAGCGGTACTAGACGGCATTATGTTTAATGCTAAATGCTGTGCTTGCTGGCGAAAATAATCGATATTAGACGCCAATAACGCTTGCCGCTTGCCTGTCATTACAACTTCTAGGTTGGTCTGCATGGCACTCGCTAACGCTGCTGGAATCGCCGTAGTATAGATATACGGGCGAGCAAATTGGATAAGGTACTCGATCAACTCTTCAGAGCCCGCAATAAAAGCCCCGTATCCACCCAAACCTTTCCCTAAGGTTCCCATGTAAATGGGTACTTGTTCCGCGGTTAAGCCTTGCTTGGCGTGGCTTCCTGTATGCGCCGAATTGCCTAGCACAGCAAAACCATGGGCATCATCAATCATTAATAATGCTTGGTGCTGCTGACAAATAGTTGCGAGATCAGCCAGATTCGCTTGATCACCATCCATACTGAATACCGCATCCGTCGCCACTAACGACAAACTGCTTACGGTTTGCTCATTTAATGAGCCGCTTGATGCAGTAACTAAAGATTCTGGCGCTGACTTTTGGTGCTGCTTGAGGAAGTGTAATAAATGAGCACCGTCATTATGACGATAGCGGTGCATTTTTGCACTGCTAATAAGGCCACCATCAATCAGAGAAGCATGATTTAACTTATCTTGGTAAAGATGATCTTGGCGGCGGAGCAAGGTTTGTAAAACGGCTAGATTGGCCATATAGCCATTGGAAAATAATAATGCGCGAGGATAGCCGACAGACTCCGCTAGCGCTTGCTCTAGTTGCTGGTGGGCGCTGCTGTGACCACATACAAGATGCGATGCACCACTACCCATTCCCCAAGCTTTAGCCGCATCAATTAAAGGTTCTGTTTGCTGCGCCAAGCCCAAGTAGTCATTACTCGAAAAATTGAGCAAGGGTTGTCCATCAACCAAAATTCGAGCGGATTGGGGGCTGCCCACGTTAATGCGTTGGCGCCAAAGGTTATCTGCTTTGCGTTGTTGAACCGCTTGATGAATACGTTGCTGCCAAGACATGCTATTGAATAAATCCCAAACTCGACTTAATGAATATAGGGCATCATAATGCAGGGAATAAAACAGTCAACCTAGTTTGATGTGCATGGTTTACTAATGGTGGATTACAGTTTACTAGTGGTGATTAACAGATGAAAAATACAGCGGAGCCAACCCAGCGATGACGACTCAGTTAGAGACAGACTTTAGTTTTAAAAAATCGACTTCAAAAGCGTTGGCATATGACCAGCAGCACTTATGGCATCCGTATTCATCGATGAAGAGACCTAAGGAATCAAATGACAGTGTCGCTCATGAGCAGGCAGTCTGGCCAGTTGCGTCAGCTAAAGGTGTGTATCTAACCCTTGCTGATGGCACGCAATTAATCGATGGCATGTCTTCTTGGTGGTGTACTGTTCACGGATACAGTCACCCTAGAATGGTCAAAGCGATTAGCGATCAAGCAGCATCACTATCACACGTCATGTTTGGTGGTTTGACTCATGAACCAGCAATCAACCTTGCCTACAAGTTAGTGCAACTGACCCCAGCAGGTTTAAATAAAGTATTTCTGTCTGATTCAGGTTCGGTAGCGGTAGAAGTCGCTGTAAAAATGGCAATTCAATATCAGCAAGCGCGAGGGTTATCGGGCAAAACTAAGTTAATCGCACTTAATAAGGGCTATCACGGTGATACATTAGGGGCGATGGCGCTGTGCGATCCGACGACGGGAATGCATCACTTATTCAGTGGTTTATTAGCACAACAATATTTTATACGAGAGCCAAAAATAGCATTTGGACAGCCTTGGAATGATGACGATATTGAGCCACTGCGTGAATGCCTTGAGCAAAATCATCACAATATCGCTGCATTAATTCTTGAACCCATAGTTCAAGGTGCAGGGGGAATGCGATTTTATCACCCTGAGTATTTAAAGCAGGCGCGACAGTTATGCGATGAATATGACGTACTGTTAATTGCAGACGAAATAGCAACCGGCTTTGGCCGCAGTGGAAAATTATTCGCTTGTGAACACAGTAATATTACGCCCGATATTCTCTGTGTCGGCAAAGCGCTTACGGCTGGCTATATGACCTTAGCCGCAACGTTAACCACAGACTTGATTGCCGAAACGATCAGTGCAGGAGAAGCTGGCTGCTTTATGCACGGTCCTACTTTTATGGCGAATCCTTTGGCTTGTGCCGCCGCCAATGAAAGTTTATCTCTGTTGATTGAAAACGATTGGCAGGGGCAGGTTCAGCGCTTGGAAAAAGGCTTGGAAGTAGGTTTGGCACCTGCTAGAAAACTGGATGCCGTAGCGGATGTTAGAGTCTTAGGGGCTATTGGTGTGATTGAAATGAACGCTGCGGTGGATATGAAAAAAATTCAGCCAGCATGTATCGAACAGGGAGTGTGGCTACGCCCGTTTGGCAGGCTGGTTTATATAATGCCCGCCTATGTTATGTCGGAGAAAGAGTTAGAAGGATTGACAGCAGGTATCCTTAAGGTATTAAAGTCAGGAGCATTTTAATAAAAAAAGTGATAATTGGTTAAAGATTGTTCAGTGAAAGGGCTATAATAATACTGTTACAGCCGATCTGCCTGTGCTGTATCCATTCTTTATTAGGTGACTGATGGTAAAGGGTGCGAGATATGCAGTTGTCCCGCTGCATACTCGGGTTTAGCTCTCGAATTTGCGATGCTTATTTCTGGATCGTAAATCCGGGAGTTTTTTTATTTCAGTAATACTCTTTTCATTTTTCATTATTTTCTCTTTTTTAATTTCATTACAAATTGTTATTTACTTAGCTTTTGTTCTTGTTCTATTCTTTTTTATTTATCATTGAAATCTCGTTCTAACATTATAGAAGTTCTATCTTAGATAAATGTTTCTATTAGCCGTTGTTGTACTTTTTTCTTGATCCTAATTACACTGGCTTTCAATTTAAAATGTAATTAAATTTTATGGCAATTGTTTGGCAAGACACCCGTGAAGGGACTCATTATCAAGTACGAACGGCTGGAAAAACACTGCGATTATATACGGATGGGGTTTTACACAGTCAATATAATCCGGTGAAAACATTAACCGGGAGTGTTTGGGATTTGTTATTTTTGCCATCATTATGTTTAACATCAGAGCACACGCGGCACCCCATCAGTACCAGTGCTCAATTTAATATCAAACCACTTAAAGTCTTAGTACTTGGCGTCGGCGGTGGTGCCGTATTGCATATGATGAATACGTTTTTTAACTGTGAAAAAATAGTGGGGTTAGAATTGAACCCAACTCATATAGAAATAGCAAAGCGCTATTTTTCTTTAAATGAAACAGTATTTGAATTAATAGAAACGGATGCGATTGAATGGATCGAAAATTATAATGGCGAAAAATTTGATGTCATTATTGATGATCTTTTTTACGAAGAAAGTGGAGAGCCCGTAAAAGTTGCACCGCCAACACCGACTTGGTTTTATCACTTATATCGTCATCTAATACCGAGCGGAATAGTGATCATGAATTTTGTCGGTCGCCCTAGTGCCATGAGCGCTGCGCCTTTGCATGATAACAGTGTTAAAAAGTTTCTTCCCAATGGGATCCACCTCACGACACCGCATTATGATAATCATGTATTGGCTTTCTCTAACCGCCCTTTAAGCAGTCAAATAATACGAAAAACCATCAACCAACATAAAAAAATTAAGTCATTAAAACAGAACTTACGCTTTTCATGTCGAGCGCTTAAATACTAGGCGCAGAAGAATAAATAAGCAGAATAATAGCTGGAATAATAATAATATAAGCCAGCATTAATCCACGCCAGCGAATGTCGATATGTCTTAATCCCATAAAACGATCAACGACTATCTGACTTTTAAAAACGGTAATCACTAGTGCAAAAAGTATCAGTGTTTGGGCCGCGATGCTTTGTTGTGATAATACAACGGCAGCTAGCGTCAACAAGAGTAATACCACCCAGTTAAAGGTTAGGGTTACTAATATAGAGCTCTTTGGGCTTTTTGGGGAATGAGTATTCATTGCTAATAACCTAAATAATGTAAACCTAAATAATGTAAACCAAAGGAAAAAGAATGATCCAAAGAAGATCAACCATATGCCAATAACTCGCGCCTGACTCTAATGCGGATAAATCAGAGGTGACATATTCTGGCTCGTTTAAGCAGACGGCCAAAATAGCGAGTACGACCATCCCTAGCAATACATGCATAAAATGAAAGCCGGTGGTGAAAAAATAGAACATATAGAAGTTATTGGTTGATAGATCATATCCTTGCCCTATGAGTTCGCTGTATTCCCACATTTTAGTAACTACATAGATACTCGCTATCAAGATAGATAGCCAAAACCCTCGACGGCAGGCAAGGGCATTACCCGCCATCGCTGCTTTGATGGCAAGGGCTAAAATATAACTGCTAGTGATGAGTGCTAAAGTATTGATCAGGCCAGCAATGGGATGAAGGGTTGCTTTACCTGCATCAAACATCTCAGGATTTCGGCTATCCATCCAGGCAAAACCAATAAAAAAGACAGCAAAAACCGTCAACTCAGCAAAAATAAATAGCCAAATCGCAAGGTCGCCAGGGAGTTCTTTTGACTCAGAAGTGATTGCTTGTAGGGCAATAGGTTGATTCATGATCTGGTATCTCTTTAATCGATCGTAAAACTGAGAACGTTCAAGGATCCACTATAAATGATGTGCGCCTTATGTATCTTGAGGCTAATCAATATGCCGGCTATTTTCAGGTAGAGTCGTTTAGCCAGCGCTGTTTTAGTCTTTAGACTATGTTAAGTAATTTAGTGCGAATAAAAGACAGGGTATAAAGTGCGATAATAATCGCGCATAGCACGTCAATCACCGGGAATGACCACCAGATACCGGTGACTCCCCATAGCTTAGAAAAAGTCCACAAAACAGGGAGTAATAAAATATAGTTATGCAAAATGTTTAAGAACACCGCAGATTTTGCAAAGCCCAGTGCTTGAAATAAAGCAGGGCATATCATGCTAACTCCCGTGGTAATAAAACCAATAAATACGATGCTCGCAATCCCTGATGCGGATAAAACAAGGGATAAGTCCTGGCTGAATAATTGAAATAAGTAGTGCGAGGCAAAGATCATGACCAGCGACCAAAATAGTGAATAAGCAGAGCTCAATACCAGTGCGATCTTCAAAACATGAACGACTCTATCGTGGCGATTAGCGCCGTAGTTAAAACCTGCAAATGTCTGAAAGGCAATCATCATCCCTAATACGGGCAAAAAGATCAGCATAAATGTACGATTTAAAATGCCATGGGCGCTAATAAGCAATTCTGCTTGATCACCTGCAACGTGAACCAAGGTTAAATTGACTAGGAGTAACATCATCGCAAAGCCCATATAAGATAGTAAAATGGGCAAGCCTAATACTAGAACTTCTTGGTGGATCTTTCGGCTAAAACGGAGAAGTTGGCGGCTGATAAAGATTCTATCGCTGTTCGTTTTTAACAAATATAAGGCATACAAAAAGGCTGATGTTATGGAAATGGCTGTCGCCCAAGCTGCTCCAGGAACGCCCCAGTCAAATACAAAAAGAAATAGCGCATCTAAGGCAATATTTAACAAGGCCATTGAGGCCATCAGCTTAAAAACCTGAATATTCAAACCTTGTGCGCGCAGTGCTTCACTGAGAGTTCCGTGGCAAAAACTGATGATGCCTATTGTAGCAATGGGGGTAAGATACTCAATTGCATAGGGCGCTAGGGTGAGCGGCAGCTTTAAAACATCAAAGATTTCAACTCGAAATAGGATAATAATAATCGAGAGAAAAAGCCCTGTGGTGGCCACGAATAGCAGTGATGCGTTAAATACTTGGTTAGCCTCTTCATAACGGTTCGCACCTAAATAACGCGAAATAGTCGATGCCATACCACTGCCCATCATGGCACTTAGGCTGATCATGATCATCTGAATAGGGAACGCGGCTGAAACACCACCAATCGCATAAGTACCTACGGCACGACTTATAAAAATAGCATCGACAAAATTAAAGAGGCCGTTGATCATTAGGCCAAAAATAATAGGCAGAGCCATTTTAATAAACAGCGGAGCGATTGGCGCGGTTAATATAGGCGAAGCGACTGTCGACAAACTTTCAATCGACGACTGTACTTTGGGAGTTTCGAGGGTCATGGTATAAAAATCATCTGTTGTGGGCGAAGCGAGCACCTAAAAGTTAGCACCAAAAGCTCAGCACTAAATAACCAGTGCCAAATAATTAGTATCACTATTGCAGCAACCACTATTGCAGCAACCACTATAGCAGCACTTACCGAAGAAAAAATATGACTGAATTTCATGATCTATCAGAGAAACTCTTAAATACCGGCGATCAGTATTGGGGGAACTTAGGGTATTGGCAGGCAGAAGATGATTATTCCATGGCCTGTAAAGGGCTGGCTAACCAGTTAGCGGTTGCCGCTGAGCTTAATTCCAGTAGTCGTATTTTAGATGTTGGTTTTGGCTGTGGTGATCAATTATTGTTATGGTTAAACGAGTACCATGTTGAGTCATTGTGCGGCATTAATTACTCTTATAGCCAAACAGACCTGGCTCAGCAGCGTCTAGTCTCATATGGCTATTCTGACGCTGCTTGCAATATCCATAGCGCTGATGTGGGTAAACTATTGGATCTGCCACAGCTAAATACGGCTAGCCTAGATCAAATTAATACAGTATTAGCGCTAGATTGCGCTTACCACTTTCCCTCAAGAGAACAGTTCATTCGGGATGGTTTTACGCTATTAACTGAGTCAAGCAATCCCCAGTCTAAGAGGGTTGTGCTTACCGACATCGTGCTTGCAAAAGACTTAAACCAGCTCTCTTGGCATAAAAAGGCATTACTGAAAGGCATGTTATGGCTGTCCAGAATTCCACAACATAATATCGTTACCGAGAAAAACTATATCAGCACACTGTATGGCATAGGTTTTAAAAAGGTCGATAGTAAAGATATCAGCGAGTCTGTATTTTTGCCTTTTGGGGCTTGGTTAGCGTTGGAAGAAAATAGAATCAAAGAGGCGGCAAGTAGTCGCTCAGTATGGCTAAAATATAAAGTCACCACCGCTTTCCTTGCTTGGGCTTATAACAATGACGTTTTACGCTACGTTATAGTTTCTGCAACATTGAAATGAAATGCTGTTTACAGCGGAAAGTTATTTGTAATCGAAGAACTTTCTTTGATCCACTCCAGAGCTTAAAGTATTAACTTTATTCGGGTGCTTGTATTCTCTCCAGCCTGAAACATGCTTACCAATATTCACATGTGGAAACTGAACGTCAGAATTATGAGGCACGTCTAAAAAGCTTAGGAGTTGATCTAAGCTGTTTTTATCGCTCAGATTAATGACTAATAAATCCTCTCGCTGTTCAAAATACGTTAATACCTGTTCTTTATGTATCTGGTAGCACTGAGTTAGATGTTGCTCAGTAAAGGCCGTTTCATTAAGCACAAGATTTTTTGCGGTGTATCTTGTAGAGGGTTTATTCGTTTCCTGCGTATTGTTAGAGGTATTAGTGTGCGGAGGAGTATACAGATCGAAGGTTTCATTAAAACTGCGTTTAAGAACAGGGTGAAATATTCCCGTTTTAGGCGCTAGGTTTTCCTGCATTTTTTTGAGCAGCATTTGAATGGAAGGAATCCATTGCTCCAGTGCTCGGTCTAGATAAACAAACTTTGAATTTGGGTATAACGCATCCAGCTCTGGGTAATCACAAAAGCAGGGGGAATCAGAGATTACATCGGCTAATTCAAAGGCCTGCTTGGTATAAGCGGTATGAGCGACCTTGAAGTCATAATCCAGCATTGCAATGCTAATGCTGGTGGTTCCCGTTCTGGGCAAGCCAATAATGAAGAGCTTATTCATGGTTTTTATAAAGGGTTTCTATCTAATAAAACATGGCTGATATTAGCATAGAAACCGCTCATAAAGCTCGATATAAGCCCACGCTTAATACCGAGAGGCTATACAACAGAGTTAAGCTTGAAAAATAGTTAAACCTATAAAATAGTTAAACTAATAGTGAAGAAGAAATCCGACCCAAATCAGTTTCAGTCTCAGAGGTCACTTCTATCGGTATGGCAATACCGTGGTCTGAAATATTTCTGAAGGCTCTAATATGGGGCTGACAATCCGCTTCGCGCCAAAATATAGCGGCACTAATTAGTTTTGAGGTCGTGATGACGTCCTTGTTGGTGACTTGAACGAGATAGGAATTGATTTTAGTTTTATTCACGAAAGTCGTGACTTTAATAGCGAATGGCATTTTGCTTCCTTGCAAAGTAGAGCTTGATAATACAACAACGAACATACTAGTCGTTGAATCTTTAGATTATTTAGAGATTATACCTTAAAAAATACTAAATTCAGCATCGGCTAATATTTTATTTGTAAGCAGGAAAAAAATAGTACAAATGTATGACGTTATTTGTATAACGCATGCCTCTAGAATGCCTCTTGAGTGTCTCTAAGGCCCCGAAGACTTTTAATGAAGCTCCCTTAAAATAGAACCTTCAAAGACTTTTATCCTACTTTTATCTAGTTTTTAATTATTCTAAATACGCCGATATTACGAGTGTTTAGATTATGAACTTGGCTATCCTTTAGTTTAGCCGCTGATTATAAAGGCTGATTACAGACCCTGGAGCAGCAAAAGAATAAAGACGATAGGCACTTAATATTGATTCGAATTAAAATAATAACACTCTGGCTGCTTTTAATGATCAGTCACCTCGCTCATGCAGAGATTTTTAAATGGGTAGATAATCAAGGGCGGGTCCAATTTTCTGATGTTCCCAATACCAAGGCCGCTAGCCAACCTTTAAAGCAACAAACTCATGTAACTGATCATAAAAAGATAAGCAATAAAGAGCCGAAAGATCTCAATGGCATTGCTCAACAAATGAAGAAAGAGCGTCTTGCGCGAGAGAAGGCTAAGAAAAAACGAGAAAAAACTCGAAAAATTAAACTAAAAAAGCATCAGAAGCAGCTTGCTGCTGCAAAAAAGAAACAGCTTGCTTGCAAAAAGGCAAAACAAAAGGAAGACGTCGCCTTTAGAAAGCGCACTCAGCAGCAAGGGCTGCTAAAAATGCGTAAAGCGCTCGCCAACTACGAAAAAAAACGTGCAGCACGCCGCAAAAAGTGCAGCCGTTAGATTGTCTTCAATCTTTTCATCGCACCTTTTTTAAAATCAGCTTTAACTTCAGCTTTGAACTCAGTTTTAAGCTCAGGAATGAATATGAAAATCTGTAGCCCGCCAGCTTTTGAGATTGATTGCTCAATGGTACCGTTCAATAGCTCAATGATAATAGTTTTTACTTGAAACATGCCAAGCCCTAGTCTCTTATTCGAGCCTCTAGACGTAGTAAAGAAAGGCATAAATAACTGATCAATTTCATCGCTGGGTAAGCCAGTCCCATTATCAGAAAAAATGATGGATAAACCATCATTAGACCGATGAAGGTGAATGTTAATCTCTAAATTATATTGCTGATTTGAAGGGTAGTGATCCCAACTATTGGTAATAAGTTGATCGAATATTAGATTAAACGCGGTAGGGTAAGACTCAAGCACTAAATGATCAGGTGTTTTTATATTAAATAAAATACTTCTCTTTGTGCCGTTGTCTAAATTGCTTTCGGCTTCTATGTCTACTTTTGTTTTAAAGAGGGTCGTTTGATCCATAACTAACGCGGATAAATCAAATGTACCTTTTGGGTGATCCCCTTCGTTAATTTTAATATTTCTAAAAACATGCGTGAGACGACTTAACGCTAATGTTGATGATTTTATTGTAGCGATCGCAACAGCTTGATCACTGATTCGATCATGAAAATCTGAGGGTTTAACCGTTGCTAGATCAAGTTCTTTTAATTGATCGCCCAAATCGGTGAGGTAAGAATTAGAGAGTGAAATGTTACCGATGGGTGTATTCATCTCATGACATACACCCACAATAAGTTGTTGCAACTCAATCATCTTTTCTTGCTTTTCATGAATCAGATCATGCTTTGCTTGAATACGATCTAATTGCAGTCGTTGAATACGAGCACCGAGAGCTAATGATAATAAAATAATCTCAATGAATGAACCAACTTGATAGCCATACTGAGTAAAAAAGTTGCCGGGTAATACGCCTAATGTACGTAAATTAGCGGTAATCATGCCCGTAATAAATACAGCCCAGGCCAAGGTAAATAAACGAGCGGCGGACTGCTTCTTATGCCAATACTTCAAGCTTAGGAAAAAAGCAGAAGCGGTGATAGTAATATTTAACAAGTTCTGAATCGGAATAAACAGCTTATAGGGAATAAGGGGGATTAATATTAACGTTAATACCGCAAGCCCCAGCAGAACATTAAAATAATTATTAATACGTACATTGTTTTTTAAATTCAAAAAATTAACCACAAACAGAACAGTAAAAATTTGATTGAAAGCGAAAGCTACTGGCATGGCAAACGTATTTATAGCCGGAAAATTAGGCCATAATAATTGAAATCCTGAGCCTTCATAAGTCATATGAAAGAGTGCAAATGTAAGAATAAAAGCGCTGTAATATAAGTAGGTTTTAGAGCGAGTCATAAAAAATACAGAAAAATTATACAGCATCATAGATAACATAAGTGTTAGGTAGCCACCGCGAAAGAAATCATTAACCGCAAGATATTCATCGAGAGATTTTTTATCGATCAGAGAAATTGGTAGCTGATAAGACCCTTCGGTCATTACTTCAATGTATAAATAATTTAAGCCAGGGCTGAGCGCAGCAGGGGTAATAAAGTTCGGGTTGAAACGGGCTCTATTATCAAAAGGAATCCTATCGCCAAGCTGTGCAGTCTGACACTGCTGAGTAGGCTTTGTAACGATTTCACTATCGCATAGATACACATTTATGTAGTCGAGAGGCGGGTACGTAATACGTATATACCAATCTAAGTCAGTTTGTTCATCTAAGTCGTTTATTTGATCTAAGCCGGGTTGTTGATAGTCGATAACCGCCTTAAACCAATAAGGTGACTGACTAAAGCCTAGATTAATATCACTGCTATTATGGGATTTCCAATTCTGCTGTTGACTGATTTCCTCTAGAGGTTTGCGCTCCTGACTCTCTTGCCAGTACTCAACCACATGGCCAATTTCATGATTGCCGGCTTGGTTGAGGGAGAAACTTGCTGCGTAGAGATTGGGTGCGCCAAAAATAACGAGGAGGAAAAAAATTATCAATCGATGACCTTGCATACCAATCCTTTGCTTTGCAGTGATATATCTTTACTTTTAACAGTACAGTAAATCGTACATTCAACACGACAGTACTTTCGCCGTAAAGGCTGTTAATAGTATCACTAATAGTCCTATTTCATTAACCCCTAATAATTTCTTACAATGCGCTATATCCTAGCCCATCACCCAGTGAATACTGCTAATAGGCGACAAATATTCAATCAGATTAAAGCAATACTAGCCTTGGGCTCTCGCATTGATTAATCTAGGTGATTCGAATTTAACTGGCATTATTATTTGTATGTTTTTTGAACAGGAACGGGGGCAGTTCTTTCGCCCTTTAACGAGCAAGTATCGAGCTCAGGTATTAGAATGCCTCAAAGAGCTTTACCAACGGCTATATAGTAGCAGCAGCGCTGACTATGGCCAGGCGCTTCAACGTGATGTGGTGATTGAAATATTTCAAGAAGCCTTAGTGCGCGCGCCTATTTTAGCAGATGGTGATGATGCGGATGAGCTGGATAAATTGGCTAATTCAAAGAGCAGCGGCGTAAACACCGTTAAAGACATCAGTAGTAAAGAAGCCACTAACAAAGACAGCACTAGCAAAGACAGCCGTTTTCGCAATAGCCGTGAACAAGCCGGCTGGGTCTTAAATCAGTTAATCGAATTTGGTTGGATGGAAAAGCAAGTCGACGAAGCGACCTTGCAAAGCACCTTTGCTTTTAGTCGGTATGGCCGCCAGTTTGTCGACCCATTCATTTCAGAAAGTCGAGCTTCTGCTCGTACCCGTCATCGAAATACCCGAAATACCCGAAATTCTTTAGAAGCGTTTTTAGAGCGTGGAGAAGTCTATGATTTGCTGGATGCTTACGAGTACTCCGAGCGAATTATTAGCGATTTTACCGACGTTATTTCCGAACTCGAAGAGCGTAAACGAGATCTAGTGCGTGAGATGGAAGATCAAATGCTGGTACAGCGTGCCAGTGAAGACTTCTTCGATTTTATGGAAAAGCGCTTTCAGCCCGATCTAGCCGTCCGATTGTCGGCGGATAACGTTGAAAAGCACCGTGACCGCATTAATGAATTATTAGATCAGGTGCGTAATAAAAACAAAGCGTATAAAGCCAAAGCAGAAGGTCGTTTACGTGATTTATTACCCGAACTGGTACAGCCAGGTACTTCCGTACTGTGGACTATCTTAGACGGTATCGAGCAGCGCATTCGCAATGCCAGTGAGGTCATGCTGCCAGCCTTACGCAAGGCACTGCAAGGATTTACAAAACGCGCAGATATCATTATTCGTCAGATGAGCTATCTGGCCTCTCAGCAACATAATGATGTACTTAGTGTGTGCAAACGCCTCGCAGAGCTTGATCCTAAAGAACAGAATAAACAATTGACGGCCGCAGGCCAGTTAATGAGTGTGCCAGAAGTCGCGCTAGTCGATCCGGCTCAGGTCCGCTTGGCTGCACCGCGTAAACGCCGAATGATTGAAGCCGATCTTGACGAGGGAAATGAAGCTTTCGACATGGATGCCCGTAAAGATATTTATGTGCAGCAAGTATTGGATCAAGCCTTCTTCATTAATAATAATTCGTTGCGCAGTTATATGCAGAAGCACCTATTGGCGGGCAAGATAATTTCAACCAAAGATCTGCCCATCGATAGTGCAAAAGACTTTTTGGCCGTTGCCAATGCGATTGGCTTGGCTTCCACGAGTAGCCTGTCGTCAGATTTTGAGTTTGTCATGACCTATCAAGAAACTGAATGCGGAAACCTTAAGCCGGGTTCAAGTGAATCACTGTATTTCAGTCAGAAAGACCACTTTACAGTGGAGTTAATTAATAGCGACCGTAGTAAACAAGCTGGCGCTCAATAGTAGAGAGAAAAATAATGTTGCAATTTATTGAGCAAAAATTAGAGAAACAAGGCCTAGACCGCCGCGAGCTGTCTGAGTTATTAATTCGATTATTGGATTATGGGGTGATTTGTCGTGATGAAAGTCAAATTGAACAGCAGCTTTATGATCGCTATTTGCGTTTAGAAGAAATTGTTGCCGACTACCTCGAATTAATCGGAGTACGTGTTCAGCACGATAAACGTTTTCAGTTTATTCGCTTGTATCCACCGGGTGCACAAATTCCTGGGGTGCAAGATGAACCGAATGCCGTGCAAAGCCCTGGCTTGCGTATGCGCTTAAACCAAAATGAAGTCGCCTTGATTTTGGTATTGCGCGCGCAATATGACAAAGCCTTGCGTGAAGGACAAGTGGATGAGCAAGGCTGCGTGATGGTCTCGCTAGAATCTTTGAGCATTGCGATTAAAAACCTATTAAAGCGCACTCTGCCAGACAATATGACTGAGCGTAAACAGCTTTTTCGTCGCTTAAAGCAATTACGCCTTATCCAGCTTTCTAACGAAGATCGTTTAGATGATGGTGATATGTGGATGCGCATTCGCCCGATGATCATGAGCTATGTGAGCGAGCAAGTCTTAACCGACCTGATTGAAAATGAGCAGGATTTGTCTGGAACTTCCTATGAAGATAGCCAAGAAATCAGTACTTCAGAAGACGCCGATGGCGAAGATAATATTTCTGAAGCTGAACCCGTAGAGCTTACATCAGAAGCAGCTGCATCAGAAGAAGTTGAAACGTCAGAAACTGAAGTCATAGAAGAAGCGCAATCAGAAGTAGAAGTTCAGTCAGACAAGCCGTCTGAAACTAAGACAACCAGCTTGTTTGCGGAATAAGGAATAGAGCGTGTTTTTAAAGAAATTTGTATACGTTAACTGGGGCAATATCCCCGCATTAGAATTTGACTTTGGACCGATCAATTTATTATCCGGTGGTAACGGCTCAGGTAAAACAACCGCAGCCGATGCGATTCAAACCGTGATGACCGCCGCTCATGATACTTTATTCCATTACAACCCAGGCCAAGACGAAGCAACTCAGCGTGGGCGCGGTAAAAACGTTCGTACACTGGCCTCTTATGTTCTTGGTTGTGATGACGGCAGCTACGCTCGTCCAAATGGTGCGATCGGTTATTTAGCGGCAATTTTTCATCCTACCGAGGGTGAGTCCGGAGAAGCCTTTACGGCCGTTTTAGGTATCAGTGCCTCGATGGAAAAATCAGGCAGCCAAGTGACCGCCCGTCAAAATGACCTACAGTTCTACATTGTTGCTGGCGAACAATTAACCCTATCGGATTTCTTACAAGAAGACGCCGAAGGTAAGCGACAGGTTATTGCCTTAGATAAAATTAATAACCATTTTAAGCGTCGTATGGAAGCCAATAATATCGAAAAGTACGATACTAAAAAGCAATACCTTCGTCGTTTATACGGTGCTTTACGAGGCCGCCACGATGCGGTATCTGAGCGCGAAGCGATGAACGCTGCACGTACTTTTTCACGTTTTATGGCCTACAAGCCGGTGAAAAGTATTAACGGCTTTGTGGCCAATGAGATTTTAGAAAAGAAAGATCTTGGCGATGCCATTCGTTCGGTTTCTGATTTGATGAAAACCATCTATTCGATGGAATCTGACGCCAAGCGCCTGCAAGAAACCATTAATGTTTTAAGCTCTACCAAGCAAACGGCTAAAACCTATATTGATCAATGGATTGATTACAACGTTTTAGAATATACCGCGGCAAAAAGTCGATTTTTAAATGATCAACAAATTTATTTAAAAGCGAAAGAAAAGCAGCAGCACTTGCGTGATGATTTATCCACCGCAGAGCAAGAACGTGAGCAGTCGCAAGATCGACGTAGTCAGTTACGCGAACAGTTAATCGCAATGGAAGCGCAGCGTTTAGGCATTGATGCGCTGCAAGATAAAGACAAATGCGAACAAAAAGTAGAAAGTGGCAAGCAGCAATTGCAACAGCAAGCCATGTTGTTATTAGAGCAAGACAAGGCGTCACAGTTTTCTTTACAGGCGACTGAATTATTATATAAGTCGCTGCAAAAATCGACGATCTCGGTAGATCTACCTTCTTTAGGCCAGCGTAAACTGATTGAAATGGCCAAAAATGTTGCCGCGATTGCCAGTGAAGGGGCGGTTGATTTTCCGACCTTGCTAGGCAAGGATTGGGTTGATTTAAGTCCGTTAGAAGCACACTTAGAAACTGCACAGCAAAATCAACAACTGATGAATCAATGGCGCGAGCGTTGGTTCAGTGGTGAGTTAGAAAGCTCTGGTATTCCATTGCGTGATCAACTGGCCAAACTGGTCGATCGACGTGAGCAGAAAGTCCAACAAGTTCAGCGTCAGATTGCACAAAAGCAAAATGACATTGATAGCTTAGAAGCACGCGAGCTTAACTACCCGCACTTTGTGCGCATTGCTTTAGAAACGATTCGTCGTGAATGCCCACAAGCCGAGCCGTGTGTATTGGCCGATTATGTAGAAATTACTGATCCAGAATGGCAAAACGCAATTGAAGGCTATGTAGGCGGTGCACGTTTTAGCATCATCGTTGAATCGGAATATGAAGCAGAAGCCGCTCGAATAGTGCGTTCGATTCAGGGCGGTAGCCGTGCTCGCGTTGTACAAGGCAGTAAGGCGAAAAAAGATTGCGATCGTATGAAGTTAGCCGATAACTCCATCATTAACTTGATGTCGTTTGAGCACGCAACTGCGCGTCATTATTTACAAGCCAGCTATGGATCGGTTGAGCAGGTTCGAGATGTCACCGCACTGCGCCAAACTCGCCGCGGGGTAACGAAAGAAGGGCTGGGTAGTGGTGCTTATTCTATCTACCGCTGTGATTTAAATGATGCCGAGTTAGTATTTGGACAAGGTGCCCGTGAGCGTGCGTTAGCCGCTAAGCAATCTGAACTGGGTAGCTTAATAGACCAAGCAAACGACGCTCAAGTTAGCGCGCGACAAGCACAAGATATCTTGTTAGCGGTTAATAATTTACGTCATGTGGTTTTTGCTAACTCTATTAAAGACATGCTAGAAACTCATTACCAAATTCAGCAAGCAGAAGCGGCCTTAGCCAAGGTTGATCTATCCGACTTCACCGCGCTTGAAGAAGAGTTTACCGTACTGAAAAAGAAAGGGGACGAGCTGGATCAGCAAATCCAACTATTGGACGGTACAACGGGGCGCATCGAACAGCAGCTTAAAGATAGCGAACGCTTATGTAAGAAGCTAAGCGACCAGCAAGAAGAAACATCGGATATTGCCGATGGCAAAGAAGATAACTTGCGTAAAATTGTCAGTGTTTGGCCAGAGTTTGATCCTGAAGCGCGATTAAAAGAAGCCGATGAAGAAGCGGCGAATAGCCCAGCAGATTCTATCGAGAATCATCGCAAGTCTGTTTACAGTGAAATGAATGCCAAGGTTCATGAGATAGAGCGCAATATTGCCGAGCATAACCAAACTTGCCAAACCATTGATGCCATTGTTTACGATCCTAATTATCGCGAAGAGCATGGCGTCCCTTTCTTTAAAGATGTGTGCGGCTTACAACGAGAAGTGGATCGTGTGCATAACCGTTTACGCAATAACATTTTGGTTGAAAAACAAGATAAGTTAACCGGTTTAAAAGAAAGTTTTAATAATGCGTTTGTGACCAATCTTTGCCACTCGATTTATCAGTCGATCAATGATGGTAAGCGTGTATTAGAAGAATTAAATAAAGAGCTCGCACATCATAAATTTGGTGCCGATAAAGAATGTTATTGGTTCGATTGGGAGTGGGTGCCTGAATACAAAGAGTACTTCCAATTCTTTGATGAAGTCATTAAATCGCCAAGCTTGGGTGACGGTGCAACGTTATTTGATGCCGGTTTGACGAAAACATCGCAACGAGTGCGTGATCAATTAATGGCCATGCTATTGGATGAAGACGAAGTCAAAGCGATGCGTGAATTAGAGCGTATCTCGGACTATCGTAATTACCGCGCGTATGAGATTTACAAACAGCCGCTGAACAAAGACCCGATTGCGCTTAGCCAATACGGTACGGGCTCGGGTGGGCAGTTAGAAACCCCTGCGTACATTATTCGCAGTGCAGCCATTACTTCAGCGTTCCGCTTTAACGAAGGCGATACCCATTTGCGCACCGTGTTGGTGGATGAAGCCTTCTCTAAAATGGACGAAACTCGCTCTAAAGAAGTGATTAACTACCTGACCGAAGCGCTTGGTTTGCAGTTGTCGTTTATTATGCCAACCAGTAAAGCGGGTCCATTTATGGATCTAATCTCTAATCAGTTTGTTTTCAGCAAAGTTCCGCTGGCCAGTGGTGTGAAGAAAGGTGAACTGCAAACTAAGGTATTGGTTGATCGCCAAGAGTGTAACCAAGACCGAATTAAAGAGCTGTGGGCCAACCATAGGCAGTCAATTCGTCATCAGGCAGGGCTCGATTTTATGGAGGAGTTTGCTTAATACACGCCTCTTTCTTATTGGAGTAATTGTCAATAAAGACTCAAAAAGCCCAGTTTTACTGGGCTTTTTTGTTTGTTAACTCAGGTTTTCAGCATTTGATTCTACGCCAAACGATTGCTTCTATCATAGAGAAAAAATAAGCGCCGCCGCGCTAAGTGCTATAAAAATTAATCATGGGCCAGTCTAAAGGTGATAAAATACGCTGAAAATTGAACATCTCATCACCAAATGTGTAAAATGCGCGCCTCATCTGTAAGGAAAAGTTGTGAATGACAACGTTAATACCAGGACAGCAGTCGACTTCTGAGTCCGATATTGAAGAAAAATCTGTTGAATTTCCTCAGGAATCCGTGAGTAAAGAAAGCGCTGCGCCAGATATCTCTGCTCCTGTCGTAACCTTACAGGTACATCCTTGGCGATCTGCGCTTTACGAAGAACTGCATAATCGCCCGTCGCCTATCATCGAAGGTGTTTGCCAAATTACCCACTTTACGGTGATGCTGGGTGATGCGAGTCAGGCGCTTTACGAACATATTGTAGATTTGTGCAAACGTTTTAGTATGCCAGCACCAGCGGCAGATTCATCGTGCTTGTACTTAGATTTTGGTGGCTTTGAATTACGCTGGGAACGCCATTTAGAGTTTGCTAATTTTACCTTTATTTGTCCTAACGTAGAGCCGTTTTCAGCGGATGCGCTTTCGTTTATTCCAAAAGATTGGCTCGCCGCCATCCCAGGCAATGTTGTGGTCGCTTTGCACTTAGCATTGATCGATCATGAACCAACGGATGAAGAACTGCATAAATGGTTTGAAGGTCAGCGCTGGAATGGCGCCAATGTTGCCTTTGATCGTGGTGCCGCCTGGACCGCGTTTAAGCTGCATAGTGATGGCTTTGGTCGAATAGTTGCTCATGGCAATAAGCTCAATCCTTACCAAAAAGGTCGCTTGGTTCAGCGCTTAATCGAGATTGAAACCTATCGCTTAATGTCACTATTAGGTTTGCCAGTCGCTCGAGAATTAAATCCAGCAATCACCCAAATAGAAGAAGACCTTGCGGTACTGAATCAGCGTATTGCTGACATTAAAAATGAAGATGATGAACGACTATTATTAACGGAACTATCACAGTTAGCGGCAACTATTGAACAGCACCGTTCAGATACCAACTTTCGCTTTTCGGCCACTAATGCCTATCACGATTTAGTCGGTGACCGTTTGCATCAATTACACGAGTCCCATATGGATGGCGTGCAATCACTGCAAGAATTTTTGGAACGACGTTTGAGTCCCGGTATTAAAACCTGTCAGTCGGTGCGAGACCGTTTAGAAGATTTGTCGCGACGTATTCACCGCACAACCAGTTTATTAAGAACCCGCGTGGAAGTTTCAATTGAGGCGCAAAATCAAAACCTACTGACGTCGATGAATCGTCGTAGCCATTTGCAATTACGTCTGCAGCAAACGGTTGAAGGTTTGTCAGTTGTCGCGATTGGTTATTATGCCTTGTCTTTAATGGCATACGGATTTGATGCGGCTAAAGCATTAGGCGTGCCTGTGAACAAAGACATCGCTACCGGTATTGCCATGCCGATTGTTTTAGTCGCAATATATTTGGGCATGCACAGCATTCGCACCCGCTTAACAAAACAGAGCCATAAAGCCACGAAAGTAAAAAAACGGATAAACCAAAAAAAGGCGGAGTCAAAACAGTCTAGCTAGGACTGCTAGTTAGAGAATGATAGTGGCATTATGAATGTAGCCTATATTCAGGTGGGGCGATCTTGTTATGGCAGCGCTGCCTTGTGCCGCTGTTATAATACTCTGTCATTAATGCAGAAAGAATTGGTTATCTCTAGTCGCGATAATGACGGGCTCACTTATTGGTGAATCTGAGCCCTTATTAGAAAAACTAAGTGTGGCAACGACTTGCCGCTGCAATTCCGCTTTATATTAAACGGCAACTGGTAAGTGGCAATATAATGACACTTATACCGTTATCAAACTTTTAAATCCTCAAAACTCTCAATAATTTCTTGCTGTCTAGCTCGATAGTGGCTGAAAGGCTGAGGTAAGTTGTTGAAAAGACAAAACTAATATTTGTTGGTGTATATCTTGCTGAGTACTGAACAAGTGTATTCAGTTAGGATGTATTCATGGACATTAATAATCAAGCTCAGTCTTATCAAGGCTTGCTTAATATGCTCAACGGCAAGCCGGCTAATGACATAGGGTCATCCAGCCAGCAGCGTATTGTTGATTCTTTACCCTATTCCAGTAATAGCAGCGCAGACAGTGTTTCTTTGTCTTACAAAGGGGCCAAGCTGGGTATGATTTCCGCCGAATATTTTTCGGGTACGGTTAAATCCACCGATATTCCTAAACTCACCGAACGTTTATATCAAGATGGTTTCATTAATGAGTCTGAGTACCGCGCCTTAGGCGGGGTGAAAGCCGATGAACCGACGTCTCAGATTGCCCAGTCGGTTAATTTTCTCAATGATTTTATTATGGGAGAAATTGTTGACGGTGATTCCGAAGGCGCTAAAAGCCTGATGTTGGCGGTAGATTCACTGCAGAATATGGATGAGCAGAGCAGCTTAGATTCAAGGCGTAAAGAAACTGAGGCCTATGAGTTTGTTAGCGGCTACACTGAATTATTAAAGGAGACGAATGCTCCCTCCCATCTTATTAAAGGTTTTGAGCAGGTCTTACAGGTTTTTGAAGCATTGGATACGGTACGAAAAAATGAGCTACAGACAGGTGCGTTGGCCAGCTATGCAAGTGTGCAAGATACATTTAATGATTATCAAGATAAAAAAGATTCGTAACCTAAGCTCAGTTAAGCCATTTATTATGCTGCTCTTAGCCATGGGGAGTAATGGTGTGGCCCAAGCTGCAATGCCGTACTCTGATGGGCAGCAGGTAGGTATTCATATTGGTAGCGAAAGTTTAACGTCGTTAGAATCTGGGCCAGGAGAGACTTTTTCTGCCAGCCAAAAGTCTATGACGCTGCCTTTAGAGCAAAAGAGTCATCGTAGAGAAAGCTTTAGCTCTCAGTTTCATCTTGATATAACAGAATTTGATTGGCGCGGCTCAACCGCTGCGCAAAAAGAATATATATGGCTATCCATGCCCATTCAGTATCAACAGCAGAGGGGCTCAAATAACCTATTTATGTTGGACTTTGAGCCAGGTTTTATGACTGATGGTAGCAATATCGGTATAGATCAAATAGGACTAAACGGTTCTGTAACGGGCCGTCGGCTACTGGGTAATGGCGGTTTTTGGCAGTATGGTTTAACGGTCAATCGTGCATTTGGTGATTATAATGTTCGCCCTCTGGTATCGGTAGGGTTTCAAGCCTCACAGCGGACTTGGGTTGAACTGGGTTTTCCCAATATTAATGTTAAACATCGCTTATCGAATGCACTGAAAAGTTACTTCATGATTAAGCCCGCGGGTGGAGTTTGGAAGGAAGAAATTAAAACAGATACGGTCAAGAAAGACGTGAGCTTGCAGTACAGCAATTGGCAGGTGGGTCTTGGCGCTGATTTTCATTGGCGAGAGTCGTTATGGCTTAATGCCGAGGTAGGCCAGCTTCGAAATCGACGAGTGCGAGCCTTTGATGATGCTGGGGCTTTGGTTAAAGCAACACCAGGGCAAAGCCGATATTGGCGTATTGGTGCGAGCTTGAAGTATTAGGTTTATGGTTATTTACTGGCTTAGTCTGCCCTAAGCCATTAAACTGCTTCTTTTCATATCGTTAGTAGAAGAAGTTTTAATGTTAAACCTCGATGCACTGTCTCAACTTAAGTCACTAAAGCAAGAAATCCACTCCAGTATTCCTCGTCATGAAGGCAGGGTGCGCGCAACCGGTGGTCGTTATGGCTTTGTGAATACCGACGATAACGAACAGTTTTTTTTAAGCCCAGACGAAATGGATAAAGTCCTGTCGGGCGATATCATCGCTTTTAAAGTCGAAGAGACCAAAGACGGCAAAAGCCAAGCGATTATCGAAAAGCTAATTTCATCTGTTCAAGATGAATTTATTGGACAATATATTGTTAAAGGTAAGGGGCATTTCATTTCCCCTGACCATCCAACGTTTAACCGTTGGGTTTTTGTTCCTCCTGCACAGCGCAGCGGTGCAAAAGATGGCGACCTAGTTGCCTGCAAAATTTCTCAGCATCCTTATCCTCACGGTAAAGTTCAAGCGCAAGTCTTAAACGTTATTGGTCAAACTAACGATCGTCAAATTGAAAGTAATATGATGATGCGTAAATGGGACCTAGCGGGTGATTTTTCAGAAGACTGCCAGAATGAAGCTCAAGCGTTATTATCCGTTATGGATGAAGCGACTTCAGCTGACCCTCGAACGGATTTAACCGCATCTAACTGGCTCACCATTGATTCGGCGATGAGCCGTGATTTGGACGATGCGTTGTGCTGTCAAAAAACAGATATGGGCTGGTCTTTGCAAGTCGCTATTGCTGATCCGAGCTGCGCGATCAAACCAGGTTCAGATTTAGATAAAGAAGCTTTGCGTCGCGGAACTTCGAGTTACTTTATTGATAACATGATTCCAATGTTGCCGAGTGCTTTATCTGAAGGCGCGTTCTCGTTGCTACCCAATCAAGTGCGTCCAACCTTGGTATGTCACTTATCGATTTCAGAGCAAGGTGAGATTACTGACTATCGTTTAGAGTCAGCGTTAATCGAATCAAAAGCCAAACTAAGCTATATCCAAGTGGCCGCATTCTTAGACGATGCCAGTTCGAGTGATGAGCAAATTAATGAAGTTATCCAGCCGGTATTGACCGATTTAAATGCCTGCGCGATTGCATTAAATGGTTTTCGTCGTCAGCACAATCTAGTCTTAGATGATCGTACTGAGTACAAAGCGTTTTTGAATGATCAAGGTAAGATTGATCAAATTGTGCCATCAGAACGTAATGTTGCCCATAAGTTGGTTGAAGAGTGCATGGTTGCAGTTAACCGCAGTGTTGCAGACTTTTTAGCGCAAAAAGAACATGGCCTATTTATTCAGCACGCAGGTATTCGTTCAGAGCGCCAAGGCGAAGCTCGTGCATTAGTAAAAGAACAGTTGAAGATTGCTAATCCTGAAAAAATCTCAACGCTAGAAGGCTTTATTGAGATTCAGCAATTGATCGCCGCGGGTGACCCAGAAGCGGAAGGCGGCAAGTTTGAATTACCTTTGCAGGCAATTTTAGCGCGTCAGCTTGAGCGCAGTAAATTTGGCACCGAGCCTAAGCCTCATGTCGGTATGGGATTAACGGCTTATACAACCTTTACTTCGCCGATTCGTAAGTACAATGATTTATTAGTACACCGTTTGGTTAAGTCGTATTTGTTTGATACTCCAATGGATGCCATTGCAGCGGATGTATTAGAGCAATTGGGCAAAGCACAAAATAATAGCCGTATGGCTGCTTGGCAGGCTGATCAGTGGTTAAAAGCTGAATGGTTACTGCGTCAGTTTACGCTAGAGAAAGAGTCAAGCAGCGTAAGTAAAGAAGGCGTTAAACGTGCGGGGAAGATTGTACAAGTGAACAGCGGTGGGTTTACGGTTCGTTTGGATGATTGTGGTATTGAAGGCCAGATCGATGTTCGTCGTAACAAAGACTGGAAGTTCGATACAAAAACCATGACGCATAAACACCTAGAGACAGCGTATCGTTTAGAGCAGTCGGTAACCGTTACGATCGCAAGCATTACGCCAGTATTGCGTGAAGTTAAATTCAACTTGGTTGAAGCGGCTGAATAGCGCGAGCTTTTCTAGCAGTTGTTATTAACAGCGCGTTAATCAACTGCACATAAAAATGCACATAAAAAAAGGGCTTCAATGAATTGAAGCCCTTTTTTGTTTCCGCCTTTTGAGACATTCAATTAAGAGTCTTTACTCTCAATCCAAAAATCAACTTGCTGCTCTAAGACATCTAAGGGTAGTGCGCCTTGCCCTAAAATCACCTGATGAAATTCTGGTAATGAGAAATCTCTGCCAAGCGACTTCTTCGCTTTATGTCTTAAGCGCTCAATCTCTAATGCGCCAATCTTATAGCTGGTTGCTTGCCCTGGCATAACTAAATAGCGTTCAATCGCATGAATCGAGTCTTGCTCAGAAAAAGGCGTATTCGCTAATCGATAAGCCAGTGCTTGTTCCTGAGACCAACCTTTTGAATGCAGGCCTGTATCCAAAACTAAACGCACGGCTCGCCATAGCTCCATAATTAATTGACCATAACGTTCTTCATTTGAGGTATAGCCACCCATCTCATCCGCTAGTTTTTCTGCATACAGTCCCCAGCCTTCGCTATAAGCAGTAAAGCTCATTAAACGACGGAAACTTGCTAGGTTTTGATTTTCACGGGCTAGGGCAATTTGCATATGATGGCCTGGTAACGCTTCGTGATAAGCCAAGGCGGCTAGGCGATACTTGGGTAAGTCGTGCTGACGCGATGGGTTTACATAATAAAAACCCGGGCGTGAACCGTCGAGAGCGGGCTGTTCATAAAATGCGATAGGCGCACTTTTTTGGCGATATTTAGAAACTGCACGAACAACAATCGGCGTTTTAGGCAGTTCTAAGAAGCTCTGATGCAGGCGCATCGACATGGCGGCAACTTTATCTCGCTGGTAGGCAATAAAATCTTTTTCGCCTTGCTCGTCCTGCTCAAAACGCTCTGAACTGTCTTCCATCCAAGTAAAGAACGTTTTCAGATCCAGTGTTTCAATGACTGCGCCTTCGATATCCGCTTCTGGGTAGCCTAGAGGTTTTATCAACTTGCGAATTTTCTTCTGAATGCGCGCCACTTCTTTTAAACCAATGTTGTGTATTTGTTCGGCGGTCAAATTGGTTGTGGTATGGCTCTGCAGTAACAGTTGATAGTATTCCTCGCCTTGCGGTAGGTCGCTGATCGCTTGATGCTTGGGTGCTCGTAAGACCTGTTGCTGCAAGAAAGAAATTAAATCTTTATAGGCCGGTAGTAGAGATCGCTGTAATGCTCTTTTAGCTTTTTTCAGCAGCACCTTGTCACTACTGGCAAATAGATCTAGGCCATCGATTTTTTTATTAAAGTCTTGCCAAATAGGGCTAATGCCTTGGTTATCAAATGGTGCACCTTTAATTACGTTTTCTGCGGCTTCTAACACATAAGGATAAACAAATTGAGGAACCATAATGCCAGAGGCTTCTGCGACTTCTAGGCGATTAATCAGCTCGCTGAATAGATGACGAACACCATTAATACGATCGATGTAATCGTGAGCTTCTTGAATGGTATTAATGCTTTGGTAGTTAATCAGAATATTAGGTATGCGTGTATGCCAGCCACCCATCTGTGAAAGGGCATAACGGTGATGTTCGAAAGGCGTAAAGAGCAAGGCTTGCTCAATATGGTGCAGCAGCAGTTCATACGACAAACGGTTATCAGGGTTGAGTGCCCCTTGTTCTAATTCAATCAGCTGCTGACGAAAGTCTTGAAGGGTTTCGATGTATTCTTGCTGTGCAGCAACGGATATGTCATCCCATTCAAACTGACCAGGCATGGCTAATGTACTGCGCAGAACAGGGCTAGAATCAATTTGATATTGGTAATATTGCTCGAAAATCATTTCGGCCTGCTGTTGAACAAGCGCTTTTTGCTGTTGGCTATATTCCGGAGGGATTATTTCGGGCTCGGTTTTTAACGGATTAAATTGGCAGGCCGCTAAGCTCATCAATACAACGGACGCGAGGCAGAATTTTATTGTGCGCAGTGGATAAGATGATCGTTGGGTTAAAACTCGATATAGCATGAAAAATCTCTAAAATAATAGACTAAAAGCCCGCTGTGAAAATACACAGCAAACATGGGCGTAAACATAAGCGCTAACATAGCTGAAAGGCATGATAGCAGGAGGCTGTTAGCGCAACAAATCCAGTAAGGTATTTTGAAATAAATGAAAATTAGTATTCAAGCTTTGTGCGGTTAAAGGGTCTTGAAACTTAATGGCCGCTTGGATGGCTTCAAAGGTGCATAATCCTTGCTGGTTTTTACGCAATTTGAAATGGCTTTCCAGAGCCTCCCCTTCGGTTTCTTGAATACTTACTTTTGGTAAAGCTTTAAGCCAAGGGCTTTGGCGCAGCATTTTTTTAGCTTCTTGCCAGGTACCGTCGATAATCCAAAGCGCTTTGATGGGATGAGCATCAACAGTCGCATCGAAAATGACCTGTTTAAGATTTGCAGCGTCATCACTAGGGAATAATAGATAATGGCCAGCTTGCTCGTCACTATTAGTGCTAAATTCAGTAGCACTAAATTCAGTAGCGCTAAATTTTGGATAAATAAGTTCTGGCTTTCGGTGCCAGCGAATGCGGTGAATATCGTTACTGCTTAAGAATGCCCATTGTCCCGTATTATCATGACGTTGCCATTCATTACTATGGCAGCAAATATTGATAATGAAAGGTAACTCAACCTGTTCTATTTGGTCGCAAACACAACGTGCAGACGGCAAGCGGCAGGCGATGCAATGTGAGCAATAAAAAGGAGAGTTAGGGCTTAACATGGTGTAATTAATCTACCGGCTATTTAATACTGGGCATTATAAAGGGAGAAGCCGTCGAGGTGGTGAAAACATGCTTAGTCAATGTTTGATGAACGTGCCCGCAAGCATCACAGTAGACTAAAATAAACCACGGCGTGCCATTCTTTGCGCGCTCTATGCTTTCTTTCGATTTGAAGTGCTCAATACCTTCAGTGCTGCAATTAGGGCATTTTGGTTCAGCCATGGTAACCTCGGATTAATAAGTTAAAACTATTTTTTGTAAGAGTTTATAAGATGCAATTATCGGTCATGAGTTCCTTTAAGCAAGCAATGAAATTACTTTCACCCACATACTGCGTTTCAGCAGCAGGTTTGTTGAAAAAGGGAACGTCTTTGATGCTTGGGTTAAGTATATTAGCGGCTTGTCATGTTTCTGCGGCCGACGTACCCACGATGGATGGCTTTCCACGTGCGGAATTATTAGAACAAACAGAAGTAAAAAATGCTGAATATCGATTAATCATCTCTGGCTTAAAACGCAAACGCGCAGCGACTTCAGGCGAAGTTGAGCGCTTGATTACCGGCGATATCAATCGTCAGTTCTGGCAGATTTCAACCAATCATGATGTTGAGCAGGTGATGGAGTACTTTTTAAAACAGTGGCAAGACGAAAAGATATTATACCGCTGCAAAGGCTTAGACTGTGGTAGTAGTAACTTTTGGGCGAATGACATATTTAATAATGCCAAACTTTACGGGCGTGATAAAAACCAAGCGTATGTTGTCGCTATGGTGTCAGGCTCACCTAACAAACTTTATGTTCTTTATACCGTACAGCGCAGTAAGCAAAAATTGTATTTTAATCTAGATCAGGTCACTACGACCGACGAACTGACGAACGACAATGTTGAACGTGAGAATATAGAGGCCTTGTTACGCAAGGAATCGGGCTGGCTAGAAGGCTTAGTGACGATTGATGGACGAATAGACGAAGAAAAGTCAGAGATCTTATTATCGACCCTGAGAAACTTAGATAATACGATTAAGCGCCGTTTATATTTGGTGGTGCATTGTTATGAGGCTAATAACATGGCCGACAATTTTGCGTGCTCAACACGTCTAGCGCAGCAATTACGCGCCGCGACGTATGATGATTTCGAACTGCCTGTCTTTGGTCACGGAGCGCTGACTTTACCACCAGGGAATAATCTAGAACCACAATTACGCTTTATGTTATGGCCTAGACGTCATTAAGGCTTTAGTTGAAAGACGGTTTACCGTGACAACGGTTGAAATAATAAAGCGATTGCACTAATAAAGCCGATTGAAGTAATTAATTTAGCATTGAGGAAGAAGTAATGAGCAAAACAGTGGCACTCGTATTGGGCAGTGGTGGTGCGCGAGGCATGGCTCATATTGGGGTGATTCAAGAAATAGAATCACGAGGTTACAAGGTTGTATCTGTTTCAGGTTGTTCGATTGGTGCAGTCGTCGGAGCGTTTTATAGCGCAAATAAATTGGACGTTTTTTATGAATGGGCTAAATCGCTTAACTATTTAAATGTACTGCGATTAGTCGATTTTAGCTTTATTAGTAATGGCGCAATTCGGGGTGATAAGCTATTTTCGGTTTTGTCTGACATGCTAGGCGATATTCAAATTGAAGACCTTGAAATTCCTTATACCGCAGTAGCAACCGATTTAATTAGCTCAAAAGAAGTGTGGTTTCAGCGTGGTTCATTAGAGCAAGCCATGCGAGCATCAGGAGCAATTCCAGGCCTTATTCAACCTGTTGAACATGAGGGGCGGCTCTACGTCGATGGTGGAGTACTTAACCCATTACCGATTGCCGCTTCAGTATCGGCTCATGCCGATTATATTATTGCCGTTGATTTAAGTGCTGATGTGCCAAAGCCTAAAATCAAAGACATTAAGCAGTTTGCTGACGAAGTGGAAGCTCAGGCTAAAGAAAAAGCAGATTTTGATCGGGCAGCGATGTCAGAAGCAGAGCATCAAGAGCAAGCTCAAAATCACCTTGCGAGCGAAAGTAATGAAGCGACTGAAGAGTCTGCCGCAGATGTTGATTCAAGTACTGATGTAAATGCAAAGACAGATAGTACAAAGACAGGTGCTGAAGCCAGTACTAATGCACAGATGAATACAGATGCTGACACTGATTCTGAAAAAGAAAGTGCAAATAATAGTTCTAACGACGGTGCTGTTGCCGAGTTCAAGGGCAAAATTACCAGCAAACTCAAACATATTACTCCCGATGCAGTTGCTCCAAATCTTTGGCTCAATAGCATGGTCAATAAGGCCAGCGACTGGTTTAGCCAAGACGAAACAGAAAGCGGCGAGGATGCACAAGCTAAAACAGAAATTAGCGGCTCTAAACTCGGTAAAATCGGTATTTTGTATCAAATGTTTGATGTGATGCAAACCTCATTAAGCCAATACAAAATTGCCGGTTATCCACCGGATCTACTGGTTAAAATTCCTAAAGATTGCGTCGAAATGTATGAGTTCTATCGAGCCAATGAAATGATCGAAATGGGACGTTATATCGCAAAAGAAGCACTGGATGCTTTTGAACAAGGGCACAGTAGCGTTTATGGTCAGCGTTAGCGGTGTCATTCATTAATCTGGGCTGCTAACAAGGCCTATCTGCCTTATTTCTACGATTTGAGCCTTAGCAGCTTTCTTTTACAGACTCTATTGTTGATTAACGTTTTGTCGTAGTTAGATTAATTGAAATAGTTTTGAGAAATCATATTGAGGCCGAAATTTTTAACTCGCAAAAATAACGTAATCTATATCGGCAGTCATATTGGTAGCTATTGACATTTTTAAAAAAATAGACAGAATAATGCACTTCAAAATTCACGAAAAGGAAATCACTAAATGTCTCCGTTGTTAAGTATGAAAACTTTGATTGTTGCTAGCGCTTTAACGGTATTGGCCGGGTGCAGCACCATGACTAATAAGGAAGTTGGGCAAATTGACTTCAGTTATAGCGTTCCAGAGCAAGAGCAAGCTGCAGATAAATTAATCGCAGTGGTTACTCCGGATTTCAAAGATCATAAGGCAGGTGCACCAGCAGTCCCTAATAACCCTTTTTATGCTATGGCGATGGCCAATCAAGCATCAATTAGTGTTAATTTTAATGCCAATTTTAATCAGTCTTATAGAGATGAACTTTTATCTTCAATGCAGAATACTTTTAAAGAAATTATTTCAAAAAAAGGTTTTCGCACATCCGAATATAGTTCATTTGATGATATGACATATACTGATAAAAAACGCACTTACTTAGCCAGTGTTCCTAAATTGAGTTTAGTAATCAATAAAAAGACTACTGAAAAAGAATGCAAGCATGGCTATTGCTCTGAAGAAGGTGTTATTCAAATTACTGGTGAGCTGAACGTTAGCTTCATTGAGCCACTAACACAGCAGGTATTTATCAATAAACGCATCAACCTTTCTGATTTTAATATTTCAAAGGAGTACATAAAGCAGGCTGACAGTAGAGGAAGCCAAGGCATTGGAGGATTAATTAATCTAATGTTTAAGCCTAAGGTATATAGTGATAACACTGATAAAGCTCTAACTGAGGCTCTAAATGAGTTTTATACAAAAGCGGCTGAGAAAATTGCAGTTTACGTATCGCGAGAAGAGTTTTTATCGCTAGAAGATGATATTAATAATCTAAAGAATATTAAACGCTTCTAAATGCTTGAAGATATAGCGAGTAGTTTACCTACTCGCTATATTCATGATAACAAATATTCCCTTCTCCATGACGACAATTAGTTATTGGAATGCCACTGTTTAGTTTTTATAAATATGGTTGTTATATTTACTTTCGTATTGTGATTCCCGATTAAAAATCTACTCATTTATACATACTGCTGCTACCTCATAAGAAAAATTGTTTTTATTCATCCGTCTGCTAATGACTGATTGTTTATAATGGTTATTTTACATATCAAGGTATGATAGGGGTATATGCTTGGCTACGGATCTCTTATCTATTTGGAGTGGTGTTGTTCTTCAAAACTTGGTTGCTTGCCCTCTCAATGCTAGAATGTCGCCCTAATTTTTATCTTCGGTGTGCCTGTGACCAGTATCTCTGATGTTGATACCATTCCCTTTATCTTAACGAGCGAAGCTTGTGAAGAAGCCGTGAATGAGCTTTCAACCTTACAAGACCTCCTTCGTTGGGGCATTAGCCGCATGCACGAAGCCGATTTGTTTTTTGGTCATGGTACAGATAACGCATTAGACGATGCTGTTATGTTAGCGACTCATGCGCTCAACTTGCCTTGGGATATCGATCATGTGTGGCAAGCCGCACGTCTGACTCGAACTGAGCGTGAGTCTGTTGTTGCATTGTTTGCTCGCCGTATTAATGAGCGTATGCCGACGCCTTATATTACGGGTGAAGCTTGGTTCTATGGCTTACCGTTTAAAGTAGACGAGCGTGTATTAATCCCGCGTTCGCCCATTGCAGAAATTATTGCCGCACGTTTTCAGCCTTGGTTGGGTAATAAAACTGTTAATCGTATTATGGATTTGTGTACGGGCAGTGGCTGTATCGGTATCGCCTGTGCGGTGGAATTTCCTCAGGCTCATGTTGAACTGTTGGATATTTCCTTTGAAGCCTTAGCGTTGGCCGATGAAAACATCTTTAGTCATGGCTTAAGCGATCGCGTGATGGCTTTGCAATCTGATTTGTTTAGCGCCGCTGATGGCAAGTACGACATCATTGTTTCAAACCCTCCGTATGTTGATGCAGATGATATGAACTCGCTTCCAGAAGAGTTTCATAACGAGCCGGAATTGGCGCTAGCCGCGGGCGAAGACGGTTTGGATTTAGTACGCATTATGTTGGCAGAAGCACGTCAGTATTTAGCCGATGATGGTATTTTCATTGTAGAAGTCGGTAATAGCTGGCCTGCATTAGAAGATGCTTATCCGGAAGTGCCTTTTATGTGGCAAGAATTTGAAGCGGGTGGCCACGGTGTTTTTGTATTAACCGCCGACCAGCTTGATGAGTGTGCTGAAGCGCTAAAGTTAAAGCTTTAAAGAATACTTTTTAAAGAATAGCTTTGTAGAATCAAAATAATTGTATCAAACAATCTAGTGTTGGGTGATTGTGGAGCAAATATCTAAAACATGGATGTTTTAGTTAAGGCTACAGGGAGGTATTTACGCCGTTTTGCGGAATAAGTACCCAATGCTAAGCTGTTAATTAAAAATTTAAAACGGACAAAAATATGTCGGGTAATACATTTGGTAAAAGTTTCACCGTTACCACCTTTGGTGAAAGTCACGGTATCGCATTAGGCTGTATTGTTGATGGTTGTCCTCCAGGAATCGAATTGTGCGAAGCGGATTTGCAGCACGATTTAGACTTGCGTAAACCGGGTACGTCTAAGTTTACGACTCAGCGTCGCGAACCTGACCAAGTGAAAATTTTATCCGGTGTATTTGAAGGTAAAACCACCGGTACGCCAATTGGTATGATCATTGAAAATACCGATCAGCGTTCAAAAGATTACTCCAACATTGCCGATACCTTCCGTCCGGCGCACGCCGATTACGCTTACACCCATAAATACGGTTTCCGTGATTATCGCGGTGGTGGTCGTTCTTCAGCGCGTGAAACAGCCATGCGTGTTGCCGCCGGTGCGGTTGCGAAGAAATTCTTATTGTCTAAAGGCATTGAGGTTCGTGGCTATTTATCTCAACTTGGCCCGATCAAGATTGATGAAGCTAACTTCGATTGGAATGAAGTACGCAATAACCCATTCTTCTGCCCCGATGCATCTAAAGTGCCAGAAATGGAAACTTACATGGAAGCATTGCGCAAAGAATGTAACTCCGTTGGTGCAAAAATCAGTGTGACAGCGACAGGCTTAAAACCGGGTCTTGGCGAACCCATTTTTGATCGTTTAGATGCTGAAATCGCTCATGCACTTATGAGCATCAATGCAGTAAAAGGCGTTGAAATCGGTGATGGCTTTGATTGTGTTGCCCAAAAAGGCACAGAGCACCGCGATGAAATGACTCCAGAAGGATTCTTGGCCAATCACTCGGGCGGCATCGTCGGTGGTATCAGTACGGGTCAAGACATTATTGCTCATATCGCCTTAAAGCCAACATCGAGCATGGCGCTTCCAGGTCGTTCCATTAATAGCGCGGGCGAGCCGATTGAAGTGATTACTAAAGGCCGTCATGATCCGTGTGTGGGTATTCGCGCAACGCCAATCGCTGAAGCTATGTTGGCCATCGTATTGATGGATCACTTCTTACGCAACCGCGGTCAGAATGCCGACGTCGTGTGTGATACGCCTATTATTAAAGGTCAGGCTGAGTAGCATAATCTGCCTCTTCCTGATGTATTAATATTCTAAGCTAGGCTCATGTTCATGGGCCTAGCCTCGCTTTATCTTCTTTTTTATCTTCCTAAGAGAAAAACTATGCCTGTGCCGTATTGGCGTTTGTCTGGATTTTACGGACTGTACTTTGCCTTAATCGGCTGCATTGTTCCGTTCTGGGGGATTTACCTTCAGCACCGTTCATTCAGTGCTGCGGATATCGGACTGCTATTGGCGTTATTTAGCGCGGTGCGTATTGTGGCGCCCAATATTTGGGCGAGCTTAAGTTATTCTATTGAACACATCATCGCACCTATTCAGCTGATGCGCTTGGGCGGGGTATTAATGACGTTGAGCTTTGTCGCTTTTTATTGGGCGACTGAGTTTTGGCATTATGCGGTCATTATGCTTATTTATGGTTTTTTCTGGTCGGCAATTTTGCCTCAGTACGAAACACTGACTCTGAATCATATTAAGGATAACGTTAGTATTTATAGCAACATGCTGCTCTGGGGTTCCACAGGATTTATCATTGTGGTGACAGTATTAGGTTGGGCGTTTGATTACATCAGCATCGAAAATTTACCGGCAATTATGCTGGGGATTATGGCGCTTATTGTACTGAATAGTTTGGTTTTGATACCGGCTCCAGACTTAAAAACAGCCAGCGCCCCTGAGATTGTGAATGACCAAGCAATTGAGAGCGGCCAAGAGGTTGAGAGCCATCAAGACGCCAAAAATGAAACGGCAATCGCACAACGAAATACACCCGAGCAGCAAGATAAAAACCGTCGACTTAAGATTGGGCTGTATAGTTTTTTAATCATCAATGTCCTGTTGCAAATAACCCACGGTCCTTATTACGTATTTTTCACCATGCACCTGCAGCAATTTGACTACAGCAATAGCATGATTGGTTTATTGTGGTCTTTAGGCGTGCTCGCGGAGATTGTGCTGTTTTGGAAAATATCCTTTTTCATGCGCCGCTGGTCATGGCGAGAACTGGTAATACTGTCGTTATTGCTTACGGCTGTGCGCTGGGCGATTACGGCTTATTTTGCCAGTAATCTAACCTTGTTGATTTTTGCACAATGCCTGCATGCTTTTAGTTTTGCGTTATTGCATGTTGTTTCCATTAGTTATATCGGTCTCTTTTTTCCTGGCAAGCAGCGCTTAAAAGGGCAAGCACTTTATAGTGGGCTAGGGTTTGGCTTAGGGGGCGCATTGGGGGCTTATTTAGCTGGAGTAACTTGGGCAATTCAAGGCTCTCAGTTTGTGTTTATAAGTGCCGCAGCCATTGCATTGATAGCGGCGGTTATTGCATTTTATGGTTTGCCGAAGAAAATATTTGAACGTTCTCGCTAGGTACTTGTCATAACTAACATCATGTTTTAAAAGAGCGATTGCTTACATTGTGAGTATCTTTTGAACAGTTTTCATAGTGATTAGGTCCCTTGGCCGGCTCATTAATAATATTTAACGATATTATTTAATCAGTCGGCATTTTTTATTCCACTGAAATAACTTATGATGCTGATTCGCTTACATAATTTCATGTTTTAGGTGGTTCTTTAGCCATGTCATCTTATGATCAAGAATCGATAGTTTACGGCATTATTCGAGATATCCCTGCAGGGGGAGAGCTTGAAGCGTATCGTCGTCGCCGGACGAACTGGTCGGCCATTCAGGAACTGCCTTCTAGCCTAGATGACGACTGGCCTTTTCTATCCCGTGAAATGTTTTCTATGCCAGGCCCAGACGTGTTTTCTGGTACTTATCATACGCAACTCATACACTTTGCTGCGTCGTATAACTCTATTGAATACGAATGGGAGCGTTGGATCAGTCGTTTTGAAGCGATGTTACGCTCTATGTATTGGTCGAGTGCGACCGTGCACCTTGAAACTGAACTGTCGGGCAAGCATACCTTCTCTTGGGAAAGCTCCGAGACAGGCCATAACCCTCACGATAGTGAGTTAAAAATGGTGTGCGAGTGGGAACGAGAATCTAACTTCTCTCACCGTCGATAGCACGTTTATTCATCGCTCATCACGCGCGTTGAAACCGCGCCGTTTAAAATACCTTTCCGTATACGACTCATAAGGGCAACCATGTCTGATTTTCATAATGCGCCACCCGAATACGATGATGAAGAAGCCGGAGTTATTGAAATTCCATATCAAGGATTATCTGAAGATGCTTTGGCAGGGATCATTGGCGAGTTTGTCAGCCGTGATGGCACCGATTATGGTGAGTTTGAATACAGCTTAGAAGATAAGATTTCTCAGGTTAAAGAACAATTAAAAGCCGGTCATTTAACCCTATTATTTGACCCCATTAACCAAAGCTGCCAAATTGTTAGTAGACGAGATTGGAAAACATCCTAATCTGCGGTTTAAATCTAAGAAATGGAAGGGGGTTGTATGAATGACATCTCACGTCAGCGTTTAAAGCGCACACTCTCTTCTGCGCTAGTCAATATCGATCAAATGCAAACTGAGTTAGCGCTAGTGCGCGCTCAGTGTAAATTGCTGCAAGAAGAAATGCGTGCAATTCGTGTACGTTCAAAGCGCAGTATGATGCACAGTATTACGCCCACAGATAATGAACCGCATAAAAAGAATATGGCTTAGCGCTTATTTCTCACCATCTCTCTGATGTAAAAACGCGCAGGGAGTAAGGCTTCTGCATGATCTTTTGCTAATGGAAAATTCTCTTCGCAAATATACGCCGCAATAAGCTCAGCACATAATGGTGCAGAGGTTAACCCCCGTGACCCATGACCAATGTTTAAATACAGTCCAGAATGAAACTTGGCCGCTTGTCTAGGGTAGCGAGCCAGATTCTTACGGATAGCGGTGAAGTCCTTATCAAACGCATCATCATCCATGAGTGGGCCTGCCATGGGTAAATAATCTGGGGTTGTGCAGCGAAATCCTGTACGCCCAGGCAGCAAGCTTTCCGTAGACTTCAATGTTTGATGCAGTTGCTTAAATTCTTCCCCAAAGTCCTCAAGGTAGTCAAAGTTCTTTTGCTGGTCTTTAAGGCGTAATGCCGTTTCATCATCTTTAATGTTGTAGCTAGCGCCTAAGCAGTACTTTCCATTCTCAGCAGGGGCGATATAGCCTTTTCCGCATAAAACAGTTTTTAGATGGATACCTCTTTTATCGCCTTCCTGCTTATCTAAGTAAGTAAGCTGACCCCGTATCGATTTTGTCGGAAGGTAACAATGAGGCAGTAGCTTTTGGCTTTGGTTGGCACAGGCAATAATGACATGGCTATATTGGCGATTGTCGCTGTCGGAAGCACCAGAGGCAGAATCATCAGTCAGCAACCAATGATCCCCTTGTTTAACCAATGAAGTAATGGCCTTTTTCTCGACTGAAATTAGCGGATGTTTTACCAATTGCTGGCAGAGTCGCAGAGGGCTAACCCAGCCCGCTTCAGGGAAAAATAAGCCCCCATTGTTCATCGTTAATCCACTAATATCAGACGCTTCTTCGCGGCTTAAGCTGTGCAGCAGCTGTTTAGGATAGTGAGTATTTTCAATAAACTTTTGCTGGCGCTTGGCTTCTTTCTCGGTGCTCGCTAATTGAATTAAGCCACAATTATCCCAGCCATCTCCTGGCTCAAGTTGTTGATACAGCCAACGTAATGACTGTAGGTAACCTTGCACATAAATATCGCTATGGGTTGCTTCTCCGGCGGCTAGCTTGGCGTACATGGCTCCTTGAGGATTGCCTGAAGCTTCGGTAGCGATACCGTGTTGATCAATAATCGTGACTTTTATGCCGCGTCTTGCCAGCGCATAAGCGGTGGTGCAGCCAGCGATGCCCGCCCCAATAATCGCAATGTGTTCAACTGGCTTGGCAGCGGGTTTTAGCCAAGGCTTGATGTGGTTCAACGGATTCTCTAGTGGCCCCTGACTTTGAATAAAGGTGCCATGCATCATTTCACGCTTCATGCCAAAGCCGGTAACTTTTTGCAGTTTAAACCCTGATGCTGTTAATCCGCGGCGTACATCGCCCGCCGCCGTGAAGGTGGCGAGGCTGGTCTTTTCACAGCTTAAACGCGCCATAGAAGAGTAGAGAGAATCGGTCCACATGTCTGGGTTTTTAGCGGGAGCAAAGCCATCTAAATACCAAGCATCTACGGGGCCATTAAGTTGGGGTAAAGCAGCGCCTACATCATCAAAAATTAAGGTCAGAGTTAAGTTTTGATCTTTAAACTGCAAGCTATGAAAACCTTTAATGAGCAAGGGGTATTCTGCAATGAGCTGCTCGGTTAAATCACTTAATTGAGGAAACAAGGCCAAGGCTTGGGCTATTTGGGCTTTGTCTAAAGGGAATTTTTCGATGCTTATAAAATGTAAGTGATTACTAGCCTGCTCCTTTTGTAGAGGTGAGGATTTGCTGCGCTGAAAATTAATCCACTCAAACCAGGTTAAAATAAAATTAAGACCCGTACCGAAGCCCGTTTCTAATACGGTAAAAGTGCCATTATGCTGTTGCCATCTTTGTGTCAGCTTACTTGGGTTAATAAATACGTAGCGACTTTCGTCGATGCCGCTGTCGGTATTGAAATAAAAATCATCAAATTCTTCAGACTTGGGCTGGCCTTGGGCGTCCCAGTTAAGATTGGCTTGGCGAAGCGAGGCCTGAGTCACGCCTTCTGGTTTATGTGAATTAGACGCTGAAGGAGTCTTACTAAAAGTAGGTGATGATTTTTTCAACGGGCAGCTCACGACAGAACAAAAATAAGGTCGCTATTTTAGCCTGAGCGTTTACAGAGTGGTATGGGAGATAAGGTTTAATTGAAATATAGCGAGATAAAAAGGCTCTAATGACGACCTAACGCACACAAATGTGAGTAAGGGTGAACTGGATCTGTCATTGAGCCTAGTGTTCTAATAGTCTAATAGCCAAAGTGCGGGGTGCGGGCTATGTGCTTTTACTGCGCCTGAATAGCCACTGGCGCTTCTTTTAACTGAATATTCTTGATGGCTACAGGGTTAACCGGAACATCGCCAGACTTAGTCTGAACGCGAGCAATGGCATCGACAACGTCCATACCTTTGGTGACTTTACCAAAAACAGCATAACCATAGTCGCGGCCACCGTGATTTAAAAAGTCATTATCTTTATGGTTAATAAAGAATTGGCTAGTCGCACTATCAACAATACCAGTACGAGCCATCGCTAAAGTACCACGATCATTTTTAAGCCCGTTTTTGGCTTCGTTTTTGATCGCAGGTAAGGTTGTTTTCTTCTGCATAAACTTGTCAAAACCACCACCTTGAACCATAAAATTATTAATTACGCGGTGAAAAATGGTGCCGTTGTAAAAACCACTTTCAACGTATTGCATAAAGTTAGCAACAGAAATAGGAGCAAGCTCTGCGTTGAGTTCAACTTCAATTTTACCCATGCTGGTATCAATCACGAGATCAATGGTTTTTTCGATGGTTTGTTTTTTTGCATCAGCAGCAGCGATAGGGGTTGCACTAACGTCGGCTTGAGTAGAAAAAGAAAGGGAAAGTAGTAGGCCAAGAGCCAAGCTAATAGAGCGCATTGTTCAGATCTCCGATGATTTATTATTAATGTTTAACTGTTGAGAAACATCATAATGGAGATCTGAAGTAAGTGCACTGCCTTGTCACGGTTAAAGTGAAAAAAGCAATGCACTTTCTAACTAATGCATCTAACTAATGCATCTAGTTACTGCATCTAGAGTGAACTTCTAGATTTAAGAATATTAAACAGGAAGTCTGTATTAAGACCAGCCCGCAGATTTACGGCCACCACGCATAGCGGGTATGGCTAAACCAAGCACGAAACCAAATACAATTAAGCCACCACCAATGATTAAATACGTACGCTCTTTATTATCTTTTAAACGAGTATTATCGGCGGTTAATGTGTCTACTAAAATCTCTAGTTCTTTATTACGCTTGGTTAGCAGAGTATTTTTGCTGTCCAATTGCAAGGCGTTTGCGGAAATGTCAGTAATACGCTTCAATTCTTTTTCCAGCGATTTCTTTTCACGGATCAAACTAGAGTGATCGCCCGACAAGGAAGACTTCTCTGCACTCAGCGTTTCGGTTTGCTGCTTGAGAGTGTCTAATTCAGCTTTAACCTTAACCAATTCACGCTGAGACAAAATAAGTTTTTCTTTGGCAACCGGCTCATCTTCTAAATAGCGGGTTAGAACCCAGCCTTCTACGCCTTTATCGGTCGTGACTTTTGTATAGTTCTTATCTTCTGTTTGCTCGTGGTAAATTAAATGCTCACCACTTGGGAGTGCTTTTAAAATACGAAACTCACCACCAGGCCCTGAACGTAATTGCAGCCATAGCTTGTCACTAACGTAGCGCTTTTCAACGGCTGCGTAACTGGTTGCAGTCAGTAGGGTTAATAAAAGCATGCAAAATAACTGTTTCACGGGTACCACCTTTTTCATGTCTATCTTATCGTAATGCGTTAATGTAATTCGTTTTGTTCAGACAATGCTGCCGGTTAAGGTAGCACTTTCTTAAAGGGTTTTACTACGACGCTCTGGTAAACACCGGCTTCGATATAAGGATCTTCATCGGCCCATGCTTGTGCGGCAACAAGGGAGTCGAATTCTGCAACCACTAAACTGCCCGTAAAACCATCGGCGCCAGGATCCTCGCTATCAATAGCCGGGTGAGGCCCGGCGATCAGTAAGCGACCTTCTGCTTGAAGTACTTTTAAGCGTTCAAGGTGTGCAGGACGAACGGATAGGCGTTTATCTAAGCTGTTTTCTACGTCTTGGCTAATAATGGCGTACCACATATTATTTCTCCTCACCTTTTTCTGAGCTCTCTTGCGTTGCATCTTCTGGCGTCATGAATCGATATAAATAAAATGATTGGGCAATAATAAAGAGGATCGTTAATCCTAATAAACCGAATAATTTAAAGTTTACCCATACATCTTCCGAGAAATTATAAGCAACGTACAGATTAGCGGTACCACTAAAGGTAAAAAATGCGACCCAAGCATAATTTAAGTTGTTCCAAGCATTCGCGGGTAGCGTCAGGTTTTGGCCCATCATACGTTCTAGTATGGTTTTATCGCCAATAAAACGGCTGCCAAAGAATGCAGCAGCAAACAACCAATTAACAACGGTCGGCTTCCATTGAATAAACGTCTTATCTTGTAATATCACCGTAGCCCCACCCATCGTTACCACAAGCGCAAGGGTGACTAAGTGCATGGTTTCGACCTTGCCGGTCGATATTTTGGTATACAAAATTTGCAGCATCGTTGCGGGAATGAGCACGGCGGTTGCTAAAACCATCGCTGGCATATCGCTGAGCTGTTGGATTTGATCGGCATTTAAGAATGGGCTGATGGCATCAATCGTCTCAGGCGCAAACTTATAAACGATGAAAAAGATAACAATGGGTAAAAAATCAAGGAGTAACTTCATTTGTGGATCAATATCCTAGGGCATACAATGGGAGGCTATTATTGAGGAATTTTTATGGCTTCGCAAATAGACCTTCATTGTCACACGACTGCATCCGATGGAGCCTTAGATCCTGAGGTGCTAATTGATCGTGCAATTGGTCGAAATATAGAAACATTAGCGATTACAGATCACGATACCATGGTGGGTTACCGTCAGGTAGCAGATTACGCTAAAGAGCGGGGTTTACGCTTAATTCCTGGAATTGAGTTGTCGTCACAATGGCGGGGTATGGGAATACATGTTGTTGGCTTAGGCATGGATCCAGCACACCCTGTCATGATTGAGGCTGAACGCTCACAAACAGAGGTTCGCCGTGCTCGTGCCATTACGATTGCAGAGCGCTTAGAAAAGAAAATGCAAAAGAAGATAGATTTCGCTGCGGTAGAAGCATTGGCCGGTGGTGAAGTTGGGCGCCCACACTTTGCACAATATCTGGTTGAGCAAGGCATGGTGCCCGATCGCCAAACGGCGTTTAAGAAATATTTAGGCGCAGGCAAGGTCGGTGACGTGAAATCAGGCTGGCCTACCATGGAAACTGTGGTTAAGTGGATCGTCGAAAGTGGTGGGCAAGCGGTATTAGCGCATCCTCATCATTACAAGTTAACGCGTACTAAGCTGTTAGATTGTATTGCTGCTTTTCAGCATGCAGGGGGGCAAGCGATGGAAATTTGCTGTGGCTTAATGGATAAAAACCAATCGGGTCAATTGAAAAAGATTGCTCAAGATGAAGGTTTGTTAGGTTCGTGCGGCAGTGACTTTCATGGACCGAATAAATTTGGTTTAGATTTAGGTGTGATGCCTACTTTCCCTTCGTCTGATGAGCTAGGGCATGTATTGAGCGCTATACCGGCATAAAGATAGACATCTTTTGCTTATATTGTTAAAACTCATGCTTTTATCTTATTTCCCCCAAGGTGGATGAGCGATGAGTCTTTTAAATAACCGTGTGCTACTGAAATTAAGTTCAATAGGACTGGTCCCGCAAATTGTTGTTGGCATTATTGCGGGCTGCCTATTAGCGGTTCTTGCTCCTGACTTTGCGCAGTCGTTATCCATTTTGGGCACCTTTTTTGTTTCGGCACTAAAAGCCGTGGCGCCGATTTTGGTCTTTGTTTTAGTGGCATCTGCTATTGCCAATCAAAAGGTCAGTAGCGATGTCAGCTTAAAACCCATCGTTGGACTCTATTTCTTCGGAACCTTAATGGCGGCGTTTATCGCGGTTGTATTGAGTTTTTTATTCCCAAGCACACTCACCTTAGATCTCGCGGGCGCGACCGCAAATCCACCGCAAGGCTTGATGGAAGTATTAAATACCCTGTTATTTAAGATTGTCGTGAATCCTATTGATGCCATCGCACAAGGTAATTTTATTGGCATACTGGCGTGGGGCATCGGATTGGGGTTTGCGATGAAAAAAAGCAGTGAGAGCAGTAAGCTGTTTATGTTCGATATTTCACAGGCCATTTCAACCATCGTAAAATTAGTGATACGACTCGCGCCTATTGGTATTTTAGGGCTGGTGGCAAATACCGTTGCGACAACAGGCTTTACCACAATGGGCGAATACGGCCATTTAGTGGCGGTTTTATTATCTGCCATGCTGGTGATTGCGTTAGTGATTAATCCCATCATTGTTTTTGCACTTACCCGTAAAAATCCTTATCCGCTGGTTTTTACCTGTTTGCGTGAGTCCGGTATTACGGCCTTTTTTACACGCAGTTCGGCTGCGAATATTCCGGTCAATATGGCATTGTGTGAAAAGTTAGGACTGGACGAAAATGTGTATTCCATCTCCATTCCATTAGGGGCAACGGTGAATATGGCAGGCGCAGCGATTACCATAACGGTCTTAACGCTGGCCGCTGCGCATACTTTAGGTATGCAAATTGACTTCGGTACCGCTATTCTATTAAGTGTGGTCGCGTCTATATCGGCGTGCGGAGCCTCCGGTGTAGCGGGAGGGTCATTGCTATTAATCCCATTAGCGTGTGGCTTGTTTGGCATCACCGATGATATTGCTATGCAGGTTGTTGCAATTGGTTTTGTCATTGGCGTTATTCAAGACTCGGCAGAAACGGCGTTAAACAGTTCGACTGATGTTGTGTTTTCTGCAGCAGCGTCGCAATATGTGGCAAATAAGGCCGGTTAAGTAAGGCTGCTTAAGTAAGAGCGGCTAAATAGTGAATTTTGATAATTAAGATAAAGGATCAATCGTGAGTCAATTCTTCCAGATACACCCAGAAAACCCGCAAGCACGTTTGGTTAAGCAGGCGGCTGAAATTATTCAAAAGGGCGGATTAGCGGTATTACCAACAGACTGTGCGTATGTATTGGTTTGTCCTATTGGTGATAAATCTGCCATGGAACGTATGCGTGCCTTGCGTCAGCTAGATGAAAAGCATAACTACACACTCTTGTGTCGTGACCTTTCAGAATTGTCTAACTATGCCAAAGTCGATAACGCAACGTACCGTCAACTAAAGCAGCATACACCCGGTGCATTCACCTTTATTTTGAATGCGACCAAAGAAGTACCCAAGCGCTTAATTCAGCCGAAAAAGAAAACCATCGGCATGCGAGTCCCTGATAATGCGATTATCTTGGCCATTTTAGAAGAAGTGAATGGGCCTTTGATGTCGACGTCTTTGATCATGCCAGGAGACGAGCTGCCTCTGTCTGATCCTTATGACATACGCCAAGCACTCGAACACAGTTTAGATCTAGTGATTGATGGTGGTTACTGTGGGCTAGAAGCGACGACGGTACTCGATTTGACGGATGAAGAAGTCGTATTGCTACGCCAAGGTGTGGGCGATGCCTCGGCTTTTTTAGACTAAAACTACATTAGATGGCTGGTAGTATTTTCTTTGCAAAGTGCTTACCGCAAATGACATCGTAATTGTGCATTTAAAAATGTTCACTGCATCACTGACAGTACGAATTTAACGCTTAATTTAAAAGCGTAATTTAGGTATCATGGCGGGTTTTAGTATAGCCGCTTTTATCTCCACCTAAGTTAGAGTCAAAAGTTAGAGTTAGAGTCAAAAAGTTAGATTCAAATTCGGCGTGTCAGTATCCATGTATAAGTGAGCATTTGATGAGCAAGCAACGCGTTTTAACCGGAATTACCACCACGGGTACTCCGCATCTTGGTAATTATGTTGGTGCCATTCGTCCCGCTATTGAAGCGAGTCAGAATAGCGACATCGATTCTTTCTTTTTCTTGGCTGATTACCATGCTTTGATCAAGTGCCAAGACCCTAAACTTGTTCACCAATCGACGACGGAAATTGCTGCGACTTGGTTAGCTCTCGGTTTAGATACTGATAATACGATGTTCTATCGTCAATCTGATATTCGTGAAATTCCAGAACTTACTTGGATGCTGACCTGTGTATGCAGTAAAGGCTTGATGAACCGTGCCCATGCCTACAAAGGCGCGGTTGATGTAAATCTTGAAAATGGTGAAGACGCAGATAAAGCAATTACCATGGGGTTGTTCAATTACCCAGTATTGATGGCCGCTGATATTCTTATGTTTGGTGCTGATAAAGTACCCGTTGGCAAAGATCAGATTCAACACATTGAAATGGCTCGTGATATCGCTCAGCGCTTTAATCATATTTACGCCAGCAAAAAACAGCCTATCTTCACCTTACCTGAATACGAAGTCGGTGATGATGTCGCCATTTTACAAGGTCTTGATGGCCGTAAAATGAGTAAGAGTTATGGCAATACCATTCCATTATTCTTAACTGAAAAACAGCTGCAAAAGCACATTAATAAGATTCAAACAAACCTACTAGAGCCAGGCGAAGCAAAAGATCCTGATGACTCAACGGTTTTCCAAATTTGGAATGCGTTTGCCAATGAAGAGCAAACGGCAGAGATGCGTCAGGCATTTGCTGATGGAATTGGTTGGGGTGATGCGAAAAAACGCTTATTTACTTTAATCAATGAAGAAATCGGTGATGCTCGTGAGCGTTACAATGACCTATTAACGCGTCCACAAGATATTGAAGAAGAATTGCAAAAAGGTGCGGTTAAAGCACGTATTCAGAGCCAGCAAATGATTGAGAGAGTACGTCAGGCCGTCGGCATCTATGGTATCAACTAAAAAAGTATGACGATTGAAGCGGACTCTTTACCACCAAACGTGACGATAGAAGCTGAAAATAAACAGTTAGAAGTTGCGCTGCCTGTGGATAAAGACTCTGTTAGTTCTGAGCCTGCTAGTTCTAAGACTGTGATCAAAGGTCCGTTGAAAAAAATACCGGCTGCGCGCCAGCATGAAATGCCATTCGCCTTAATTCAAGGGCAGCCGATGACTCAGCTGCCGATGGATTTATACATACCGCCCGATGCATTAGAAATTATCTTAGAGCAGTTCGAAGGGCCACTCGATTTACTGCTGTATTTAATTCGCAAGCAAAACCTCGACATTCTAGAAGTGAATGTGGCTGAAATTACCACCCAGTATATGGGCTACATCGACATCATGCAGACCATGCAATTAGAGATGGTCGGTGAATATTTGGTGATGGCCGCGATGCTCGCGGAAATTAAGAGTCGAATGCTGTTGCCGCGCAGTAAAGAAGGCGAAGAAGAGGAAGAAGGTGATCCTCGCGCAGAATTAATACGACGCTTGCAAGAATACGAACGCTTTAAAAAAGCGGCCGAAGATATGGAAGAGCTACCTCGCATGGGGCGAGACAACTTTATAGCCCAAGTGGATGCCCCTGAAAAAATTCAACAGCGTGCTCATCCCGATGTTGATATGAAGGAGCTGATGCTCGCGATGGGCGCCATTATGCGCCGTGCGCAAATGTTCGAAAAGCACGAAGTAGCCAAAGAAGTGCTTTCAACTCGTGAGCGGATGTCGAATATTTTGGCCACCTTAAAAGGCGGACATTTCGTGAATTTTAGTGATTTATTCACGCCAGAAGAAGGTCGTCTCGGCGTTGTTGTGACCTTTCTTGCCATGCTCGAACTGATTAAAGAATCGCTATTAGACATAGTACAGCATGAAGTACTCGGACCTATTCATGTGAAAGCGCGGGTTGATGGACCGGGGCATATTGAATCGAGCTTACTGAGTGACGACTATAAATCAGATTTTGACTCTGACGAAATTGATAGGGTTACGCAATAAATATGGAAATGACCAAGCTAAAACAGATTATTGAAGCCGCCTTAATGGCCAGTGGCGAAGTGCTCTCGATAGAACGCTTGCAGTTATTGTTTGATGAATTTGATAAACCTAAAAGCCCAGCGATTAAAAAGGCATTAGATAGCTTAATAGAAGACTTTTCAGAGCGCGGTATTGAGCTAGTAGAAGTGGCTTCCGGTTATCGTTTTCAGGTGCGTAAAGACGTAGCACCTTGGGTAACTCGTTTATGGGATGAAAAACCGCAACGGTACTCGCGAGCGTTATTAGAAACCATGTCCTTGATTGCTTACCGCCAGCCGATTACCCGTGGTGATATTGAAGATGTGCGAGGGGTTGCCGTAAGCAGCCAGATTATTCGCACCTTACTTGATCGAGAATGGGTTCGAGTTGTTGGGCATCGGGATGTGCCTGGTCGCCCAGCAATGTATGCGACTACAAAAGAATTTTTAGATTATTTTAGCCTTAAAAGTTTGGATGAATTACCGACTTTAGATGCGATTCGCGAAATCGATGACGCCAATCAAAACCTTGATCTCATTAATGCCGAGAAGAATGCATCGGTGACCCGAGAATATGATTTTGATAACGAAGGTGATGTTGAAATACGTGGCGAAGAAGTTCTCGCAGAAACAGAATTAGAGCTAGAAGAAGCACAGCGTCTGGTTCAGCAGGTTGAAGATAATGTCTTCAATAAACCGAGTGAAGAAGAGTTGGCGGCCGAGCGTGAAGCAGAACGAGAAGCTAAAGCGGCCGAAGAGCGCTTAGCGGAAGAAGCGGCAACAGAAAGAAAGTTAGCGGATAAATACGCCCAATCTTCCCTATCGGTAGCAAGTTCATCGTCGCAGCCATCCTTTGCAGATATGGCCAATAAAACCCAGCAGCGCCTGTCATCAGAAACCGATAGTGGGCTGTCTGTTGCTGACCTGGCGGATAAAATTGCTGATCACCAAGCACGTTTGGCGGGTTCGCCTAAGGTAGAAGAGGCAGCAGAGGTTGAACATGCCGCTGAAGCACCATCCACTGAAGCACCAACTGAAGACGAGTCTTCAGAAGGCCTAACGTTGATTCAACAGCAAGAACGCTTAATGCAGCAACTGATGAAAGAAGAAGCTGAGCGACAAGCGCGAGAAAATGGGGCAGCAGAGACTGAGACAATCACTGTTGAGCCGTCTGTGACCGATACAGCAACGGATACCTGGTCGTCTGCTAGTGACAATTATTCAGAGTCAGAGTTAGAGTCTTATGAAGATGAAGCATTGCTGGCAGAAGCCCAAGCAGAAAAAGAATTATTAGAACAAGAACGGCTTGAAAAAGAGCGCCTTGCAGAAGAAGCGTTAGAAAACGAACTAAGCTTAGAAGATGACACTTCAGCAAGCAGTTCAACCGTGGCTGATATCAGCACAAAGAAAAATTCCTTGTTTGACGACTGATGGTAATTATTCGTCAAATATAACTGTACAAAGAGAAAGGTTACATAAGCACTATGAATGAGAATGAGCGCTTACAAAAATTATTGGCTGTTGCCGGTTTAGGTTCACGTCGTGAAATTGAACGCTGGATCGCAGACGGTCGCATTAAAGTGAATGGCGAGATTGCTGAGCTAGGTCAACGTGCCAGCCACCTTGATAAAATTCATGTTGATGGCAAAGAAATCAAGCTAGAAGGGACAGGTAAAACCCGTCGAATTCTTGCGTACAATAAGCCAGAAGGCGAAGTCTGTACTCAGCACGACCCAGAAGGTCGTCCAACGGTATTTGATAAGCTGCCAAAACTAAAAGGCGAGCGTTGGGTAAACGTTGGTCGTTTGGATATCAATACCAGTGGTTTGTTATTGTTCACAACCGATGGCGAATTGGCGAACAAATTGATGCACCCTTCTTCTGGAATCGACCGTGAATACGCTGTGCGTGTTCGTGGTGAAGTTACCGAAGAAATGATCAAAAACTTAAAGACCGGCGTGATGCTAGAAGATGGCATGGCCAAGTTCACCGATGTTCAATACTTTGATGGCGATGGTTCAAACCAGTGGTATCACGTAGTATTGATGGAAGGTAAAAAACGCGAAGTGCGTCGTCTATGGGACTCTCAAGGTGTAACGGTAAGTCGCCTTAAGCGCGTACGTTATGGCTGCATCTTTATGCCAAAACAAGTGCCAGTAGGGACTTGGATTGAATTGAAGCAAAAAGAAGCGGATGACTTGTCTACCCTTGCTGGCGTTGAATCTAAGCCTGTGAAGCACCTAGATGGTCAAGAAAAAGAGAAGTATGAACGTCAGGCACGTAAGCAAAAAGTACGTCAAAAAACGACTTTCACAAAACGCCGCTAAGTTTTTAGTTGGGCTGTTTTAAATAAAACCTGATTTTAGCCCAGTGCTAACTTCAGGTTTTTTTGTTTTGAAAATGAATACGTAAATAAGAAAAGAGTAAAAGGTAAATCGCATGTCTAAAAGTTTTGAAGTTCAGGGAATCATTCATTCAATTGGAGAAACCCAGTCGTTTGGCCAGAATGGTTTTACTAAACGTGAATTTGTTATCAAGCTAAGCGGTGAAGGTGAAAACCCTTCGTACCCTAGCTATGTTGCGCTAGAGCTATTAAAAGATAAGTGTTCTTTGATGGATCAATATCAATTAGGACAAGAAATCATAGCGCATTTTAACTTGTCTGGCCGTCTCTGGGCAGCTCAAGGTAAACCAGAGAAGTGCTTCACTAGCCTGCAAGCATGGCGCATCGAAAGTGCGGATGCGGGCTTTGGTGGCGGAATGTCCGGTGGCGCTAATATTGATAGCAATACAGGCAATAATAACGGAGGTAATGGCTTTGATGTATCAGACTTTACCTCTACGGGTAATAACTTTGATGATGATGTTCCTTTTTAGGATACGTATTATCTAATACTGTAAATAAGCCTACTATAAAGTAGCCAGCCATAACCTCAGCTTCATCCCCCATAAGCTGGTCATGCCTGTGCTTATAAAGCGAATGTCACCTTGAGTATCAATAATAAAGATACTTGGGGTGACCGCGACACCCCAGGATTGGCTTATTTCTCCGCTATCGTCATCAATAGCTTCGAAATGATAGTCATGTGCGTTCAAATAGCGTGTTACCTGCTGAGCGTCTCCAGAAGACAACGCAATCGAGATAATATTGTACTCAGACTCGAGCGCTAACGTGCTGACGAAGGGGGAGGTTGTAAGGCAAATCGAGCACCAGCTTCCCCAAAAATAGACCAAGGTAGGGCCTTCGCTATACTGAATGCCTTCTAAGCTCAGTGCTTGCCCTGAATGCATATTACGCTGTTGATAACTTGAGACGGCGATAATAATAATCAGCATAAAACTAAGCGTTATTAAATTTGAAATCCAAAAGCCTCTATCGCTAACCTTTGTCTTTAACGAAGCCCATAAGCGGCTGAACATATATTTTCCCTCTATTTATAAGTCTGCCCTGCAATGCTACAACATAAGAGGCATTATTGAGGCGAGAATTAAGGTTAGAAGTGAAAATGAGTGCGATTTTTGACTCAGGTAATGACCTGATATTTATAGCAAGGTAAGATAGGGCAGCATATTTATGCTTGATTTAACGGAAATAGCGTAGACATGAGTAAAGATACAGAAGAGCGACCTGCTGATGACTCATCAGTAAAAGATGAAAAGCCTGCTGATGAATCCCTAATGCAAGGCTTAAAGAATAAAGCCTTTACGCAAGCGGAAGCCCTGCAGTTTTTGCAGCAAAATAAAGACCGCTTAGAAAAGTCGTTAGCCTCGATCGACAAACGTGACTTATTTTCAAAATTTACAACCTTGATTATGGCTATATTCTCAAAGCTTGCGGGTTGGATCGATATTATAAAACGCAGCTTAATCAATTGGTTGATGAAAATACCCGCACCAGAAATTATTAAGCAAAGCCTGCATACCGCCAGTGTGGTGACTAACTTTAAAGGCATGATCGATTTTATACGGACAAAATTTTACGCCTTTCGCAAATCTCCCTATAACGAAAAGTTAGTCCAGCACATGGATGAACTGATTGGTCATGCAACGCAGCAAGGGCTGGACTTTAAACAGCATTTTCCAGAAGTGGTTGATAAGCTCGTCGCGCGTAAAAATCAGATGCTGCAGCACTCGTATTTTAAAGAGTTTAATAAAAGTCCGATTGAACGCTTGTTGGCGACCCCCTTTTCATTTAAACGGTCATTATCGCCGGTTTTACCCGACCGTGCTATGTGGCATAAGCTTTTTGGCATTTTAGAAGCCCGCTATATTCAAGATATTATTTTAGTCGACGAGGATGGTAAGCAAGCATCGTTTAAAAACGACTCCAAGCGACAAATCGAATCAAGTCATAGTGTACGTCATTTATACGAAGCGTCTGTATTTAAAGCTCATGGCCATCGTGTTTTTATCATTGGTCATCATGAAGGCTATTTAGGGCCTTATTTTGTTCGTAGTGCATTACGTCGTTTAGGTTTTGATAACCTCGCTGAAAACAATAATACCGTGGTTGGCCCCCGTATGTTTTCGAGCTTATTTTTGAAAAGTGGAGCAAGTAACGTCGGCAATATGTTTTTAACCTTGCCGTCTCAGCGTACGACAAAAGTGAATGAAGATAGTTTAGCGGCAGCATTGCAAAAAAGTGCTCGTCGCACCCAATTTTTAATTAAAATGCCAAATTCTGGGCTTAAACTGATTGAACAGTTTAGCTATCGCGATTTCATGCAGCTCATTCAGCATTATCAAAATTTAGAGACCGAGCAGGTAAAGCTTAATAACAGTTTATCTTGGTTGGATGAAGTTTTAGACACTGATGAACAAGCTGAATTAATCGGCTATTTATGCGCATGTGATGCGGCAAGCGTAGCGGCGGAACTTGATAAGCGTGACTACGATTTATTTAAACAGGTGATGCATGAGCCTTTCTTGATTTTTCCTGAAGGTTCTCGTTCGTATGTCGAAGACAATGGCGATATTACCTTGAAATATTTTAATCCTAAATACCTGCAAGCCTACCTTCGCCCAGGGGATGTTATCTTGCCTTTGAGTTTAGTGGGCGGCGCTGATATTTTACAGGGAGTAAAATTAACCAAGGGTAAGTTAGGTTTGTCTTTAGGTTCTCCGTATAAAGTGACTTCAGAAATGATTGAAAACTACGAAACTGAAGGGGTCGAGATTATGCGTAATATTGCCCGACTGCCCAATATTAAAAACGTTCATTTAGATGACACTATTCAGGCGGGTATTAAACGTGAGTCATAGAGCAGACAGTTTAGTCATCCTCGATTTCGAAACGACCGGGCTGTCTCCCGATGTTGGCGATCGTGCCATTGAAATTGGTGCCGTGCGTTTAGTGAATGGCGAAGTCACCGAACGATTTCAAGAACTGATGAACCCAGGTCGACGCGTCAGTGCGTTCATTGAAGATTACACCGGTATCTCAAACGAGATGCTAGTAGATGCGGATTGCTGTGAGTCGGTGATGGATCGCTTTGCTGATTTCATCGGCAGTGATAATTTAATTGCTCACAATGCATCGTTTGATAAGCGTTTTTTAGACGCCGAACTTGCACGCATTAATCGTACTTATTGCGGTGATTTTTCTTGTTCATTATTACTTTCAAGACGTATTTTTCAAGACGCTCATAGCCATAAATTGGGTGAGCTTGTGCGCTTCAGTAATATTGAAAGTAGCGGTGGATTTCACCGAGCATTATACGATTCAGAAATGACGGCGAAAGTGTGGATGAAAATGCTGGAAAATATCGGTGAGCGTTATGGCTTATTCGACATTCCTTTTGAACTAATTCAAAAACTTACCAAAACCCCAAAGAAAGGCATCGATAAAGTCTTGTCTGGCTATTCTTGTTAAATGCTATTAATCAGTGTCCCATTCTTCATAGTTGGCTGAGTGATTCAGCCATTCATTTTCATTTAAAATAGCCTGCTGAATTTTTTCTAAGCCGAGGCGTTCACAAAAGCGAGCGGTTCGCTCTTTCTCTTTTCCATATAGGCCGTAAAAATCTAAAAACCGCTGCGTCAATGCAATCACTTGTTCTTTCGATAAACGTTCAGCAACAATATCGCCAATACGCGGACGACGAGCGGCATTACCTCCAATAACCAAAGACCAGCCACTTTTTTTACCCAGTAAGCCAATGTCTCTCACCATGCTTTCGCCGCAAGAAAATGAACAGCCCGAGATGCCGACTTTGACCTTAGCGGGTAGGTTGATATCCGAAAAGACTTTATCCATTTCTTGACCCATGCCAATCGCATCTTGAACCCCGTATTTACAGGCGGCAATGCCTGGGCAGGCTTGCACGTAATGTAGGCTTCTTTCGCCGGGCTTTACTTGACCTCTAGGCATATCCAGTTCGTGCCAAATATCTTCAAGTTTATCTTCTTCGATGCCGACTAAGGCGATTCTTTGCCCTGACGTTATTTTAATAGCAGGAATGTCGTACTTCTTCGCGACTGCAGAAATTCTATCTAGCTGTTCTGGGGTAATAATACCGACGGGGATTTTAGGCACAATGGCGTAAGATTTTTTATCACGCTGTATGATGGCTCTAGGAATCGAGTCGTCTATCATCATCTGCCCCTTTTTTATTAATAAATGTATTAGCCAAGGCCACGAACATATAGGGGTTATTTTAGCAGTGATCGCGAAGGGATAATTTGATCTAAATTACCTTTGAAGGCTAGAAATTGTGACTTTTTGGGCTGAAATCCGTATCATTCAGCAGATAATTTTTCTTCTTTTTATTTTTGATTTTTAGGCCTTCTCATATGTCCACGAATACTGCGACTCCTTCTGCGATCAAGCTTACTGAATACAGCCATGGCGCAGGCTGCGGTTGCAAGATATCGCCACAGGTTTTGGAAACGATTGTTGCTTCCAAGTTGGATGTGAAGATGGACCCCAACCTGTTGGTAGGCAATAGCAGCAAAGATGACGCAGCGGCTTATGACATGGGCAATGGGCAGGTGGTTTTAAGTACTACTGACTTTTTTATGCCGATCGCCGATGACGCGTTTGATTTTGGCCGTATTGCTGCGACTAATGCGATCAGTGATATTTATGCCATGGGCGGCAAGCCTTTGATGGCCATTGCCATTTTAGGTTGGCCGATTAACGTATTATCGGCAGACGTTGCTCAACAAGTTGTCGATGGCGGGCGCCAAGCCTGCATGGACGCTGGCATCATGTTGGCTGGCGGTCATAGTATTGATTCTCCAGAGCCAATTTTTGGCTTAGCCGTGACGGGTCAAGTCGCCAAAGAGAAGTTAAAGCAAAACAATACCGCGATACCAGGTTGTAAATTGTATCTGACGAAGAAGCTGGGTGTGGGCATTTTAACCACCGCGCAAAAACAGAAGAAACTCAAACCTGAGCATGAAGGCCTAGCCGTAGAAGTAATGTGCCAGTTAAACAAAATTGGTGCCGAGGTTGCCGATATTGCGGGTGTCACGGCAATGACCGATGTAACGGGTTTTGCCTTGATGGGTCACTTGATTGAAATGTGTGAAGGCAGTGGCGTAACCGCTAAAATTGATTTCTCTGCGATTCCTTTTCTAGAACCAGTAAAAGACTATTTAGAAATGGGTTGTGTGCCCGGTGGAACATTAAGAAACTTCGATTCTTATGGGCACAAGCTTGCACCCATGAGTGAAGAGCAGCGCAACTTATTATGTGATCCACAAACTAGTGGGGGTTTACTGATCGCGGTGACGCCTGAGTCCGAAGCTGAGCTAGCCGAGTTATTAAACCGTGAAGGTTTATATGCTCAGCCAATCGGTGAGCTATTTGAGCATAAAAGCAACTCCACGACGTTAGTCGAGGTGCTTTAAACTATGTCCATAGAAAGCCAGCGTCTTGATACGGATGATTATGAAGCGTTATTCTTAACCGATACCCCGATGTTCGATACTCGTGCGCCAATCGAGTTTAAGAAAGGTGCGTTTCCGTACGTGCAAAGTTTACCGTTGATGACCGACATTGAACGCGCAAAAGTCGGCACCTCTTATAAACGTGATGGCCAAGAAGCGGCGATTAAATTGGGTCATCGTTTAGTCTCGGGTGATACCAAAGACGAACGTATGGCGTTATGGATTGATTTTGTAAAACAAAATCCTAACGGCTATTTATACTGCTTTCGTGGCGGTTTACGTTCACACACGACTCAAGCGTGGCTGAAAGAAGCTGGGTATGACTACCCGCTAGTGAAGGGCGGTTATAAAGCGATGCGTCGTTTTTTAATCGATCGTCTTGATAGTATTTGTGAGTATGCAACCAATTCTGAACGACAAGAAAAATTCTATATCGTCGCGGGGCAAACCGGTGCGGCAAAAACTGATTTGCTATTGAAGTTTGACAATACCATTGACCTTGAAGGTTTAGCGAATCACCGTGGCAGTGCGTTTGGTAAGCGAGCAGCGGGTCAGCCGAGTCAAATTGATTTTGAAAATTCCCTCTCGATTAATTTTTTGCGTCAGCATCATAAAGCGCCTAATTGTCCGATTTTATTAGAAGACGAAAGTCATTTAATTGGTCGTTGTGCATTACCTGAGAAGTTAAGAACCGCGATGCATGCTTCCCCCATTATAGTAGTGGAGGCAGATTTAGAAGCTCGGGTTGAGCACTCGTTTCGTAATTACATCTTACAAAAATTAGCAGAGTGGGAAGCTTTTTGCGCCCCCGGTTCAAATAGAGTCAGCTTAGAAGGCAAGCTTGTTGATCGTGAATTAAGTGCTTTTGAACTGTTTGCACAAGAACTGCAAAAGTCGATGTTTAATATCCGTAAGCGTTTAGGCGGTGTTCGCCATCAAGAATTAACCACGATGCTAGATAACGCGTTAGAAGCCCATAAGAATGGCGATAACAGTTTGCATCGCGAGTGGATTCGAGTATTGCTGAGAGAGTATTATGACCCTCAGTATGATTATTTATTAGCAAAGCGTAAAGAACGTATCATCTTTCGTGGCAGTGCCGCAGAAGTCGAAGCGTATATACAGGCACTGTCTGCTGCTTAATCAGCATTAATTGAACTTTAAAAGTCTAAAATTAACTTTAAACAGAATTAAAAAAACCGATAACAACGATTAAATAAAGAGCACAGGAAAAGACAATGAAAAAACAATTTACGACATGGGCTACAGCCTTCTGTTTATTAATAACGGGATTAACCACGGTTCACGCTGAAACTCAATCAAACGAGAATAAACCAACTTTCGTTTTCACGGCAATTCCAGATGCCGATGAGTCACGATTGCAGCAGCGCTTTAATAAAGTGGCTGTTTATTTATCGAAGAAGTTAGATGTGAATGTTAAGTACATTCCGGTTAAATCCTATGCGGCAGCCGTGACAGCTTTCCGAAATGATCAGGTGCAATTGGCTTGGTTTGGAGGTTTGTCGGGGGTTCGTGCGCGTACATTAGTACCGGGTTCTGAAGCCATTGCTCAAGGTTTTGAAGATCAGTCGTTTAAAAGCTACATTATTGCGCATCACTCAACGGGTCTGAAACCGAATGCCGATTTGTCTGATGCCTTTAAAGCATTTAATACTCAAGATATGACGTTTACCTTCGGTTCTAAAGGTTCCACTTCGGGTCGCTTAATGCCAGAATTTTATTTGCGTGAAGAATTTAAGGCTGCGCCGAATGATGTATTTTCTCGTGTTGGATTCTCTGGCGACCACAGTCGTACTATTTCACAAGTTCAATCCGGTGCTTATCAGGTTGGCGCGGTAAACTTTAAAGTCTGGGAAAAAGAATTAGCCGAAGGCAAAGTCGATACCCATAAAGTGTCGGTTATTTGGACGACACCGACTTACCCAGACTATCAGTGGACGATTCGTAACGATGTTGATCAGCGCTTTGGTAGTGAGTTTAAAAACTTGGTGCGTAAAACTTTGTTAGAAATGAACGACCCTGACTTATTGGCCAGCTTCCCTCGCCAATCTTTTATTCCTGCTTCGAATGCTGATTATGCACCGATTGAAAATACCGCTCGTGCGATCGGCTTGATTGATTAACCCTATGGCCAAGCTCGACACTAAATTAAAAGCTGACACTCAGTCTAAAATCAAAAGTAAGTCTGAAGCCGAAGCTAAGCTGAAGTTAGAAAATTACCAGCTTGATACTCGCCTGCAAAATATAACAGTGAGTATTAATGCTGGTGAGAAAATTGCTATCCTCGGGCCTTCCGGTGGTGGCAAAACCAGCTTGTTGAATGCATTGCATCAGCAGTGTCCTGATGACATTGCTTGGTGTCCACAAGAGCATGGTTTGGTTGATATGCTGTCGGGCTATCATAATATCTACATGGGGCAGCTAGAGCAGCATAACCCCTTGTATAACGTACTGAACCTGATTAGACCTTTTGCTAAACATAAGCACGAAGTCTCTGAAATAGCGCGTTCACTTGGTCTTGATCCTGAGCAACACTTGTGGAAATCGGTAAAGCAGCTTTCTGGTGGACAACGACAGCGAATTGGAATTGGTCGTGCCTTTTATCGCCAGCAAGGTATTTTTTTGGGTGATGAGGTGGTTTCAAGTTTAGACCCTGTGCAAGCTCAGATGATTATTGAACTTATATTTAAGCGTCATCAAACGGTGATTATTGCCTTGCACAATCGTCAGCAAGCTTTGAATAATTTCAATCGTATTATTGGCATTAAAGCCGGTAAAATTATTTTTGATTCTCCTGCCAAAGAGTTGATTAAAAATAAGTATCAAGCGGGTCTACTTGACTCCTTGTACGAGTAAGTTGCTTTATGGGCCAACGACTGCGCGTTTTATTCAGCTCTTTATTCAGTTCTTTATTCAGTTCTTTATTCAGCTTTCTATTTAAATCACATCGTAATTTATCGGTCACCTTCATTATTGTGGGATTACTGTGTTTGCCTTTTGCTGATTTAGTGATTTATCAAGTCGATCCTTGGCAAGAATTATCACGTATGGGGCAGGGCATCATGCAGCCGAGCTTTCCTGAGCTGTCGATTCTTGCCGATAGTGTGATGATCACCGTTGCGTTTGCCTTAATCGCAGTATCCGGTGCTGCTTTTTTAGGATTGATACTCGCGTTATTTTTTCATTCTAGAAGTGTCCGTATTTTTTCAGCGTCCATTCGTTCAGTGCATGAATTGTTTTGGGGCCTGATTTTTATGCAGGTCTATGGTTTATCGGCAACCACAGGGGTGCTTGCGATATTAGTGCCGTTTACCGGTATTTTTGCCAAAATGTTTGCCGAAATAATCGAGCAGCAAAGCCCTGTCCCTAATTCGACTATTTCGCCCCAGGCCGATCGTTGCAGCCAATACCTGTTCAGCTGGTTGCCTCAGGCGTGGCCTCAGATGGTGAGTTATACCCGTTATCGTTTTGAGTGCGCGTTACGTTCAAGTACGATTTTAGGTTTTATTGGTTTGCCGACGTTAGGCTTCTATCTAGAAACTGCCTTTAAACAAGGCCAGTACGATGAAGCCGCAGGCTTGTTATTGTCGTTCTTTATTTTAATCGCCAGTATTCGCTGGTGGCTGAACAGCCGATGGGTTCCAGCCTACCTATTGATTCCCTGTTATTTAGTGTTGGCGTTTATCGCATTGCCCGACTCACCGCAGGTTTATGGCAGTTCATTACTGCAATTTGTGACTCACGACATTTGGCCAAAGGCACTTTTGACCGGGGATGTTGGCGCATCGATTGATTGGTATCAGCATCAGTTATTGGATATCGCCTTACCGGCGTTGTGGCAGACGTTACTATTATCGCAACTCGCTTTGGTCTTGACGGGGTTATTGGTATTGCTGTTTTACCCTTGGGCAAGCCAAGTATTTTTTCCTAAAAAGTTATCATTGATGCGAGGCTTCGCGCGCACGTTATTATTAGTATTACGCTCTGTGCCCGAGATGATTTTTGCATTTGTCTTTTTATTGGTCTTTGGTCCGTCAGGCATTCCTGCAGTATTTGCGCTGGCGTTACATAATGCGGGTTTGATCAGTTATTTGTTAATGCGCCATAGTCAGCAATTAACGCTGCGAGCGGATTCGAGCCAAGGCTTAAATCAATATTTTTATGAAGTGACGCCAAGAGTTTATCCGCACTTTTTAAGTTTGTTGTTATATCGCTGGGAAGTGATTATTCGAGAGAGTGCCATTTTAGGTATTTTAGGCATCACAACGTTAGGTTTTTACATCGACTCCGCCTTTGAAGATATGCGCTTTGACCGAGCCTTATTTTTAATTGTGATTGCTGCGTTATTGAATATTGCGGTGGATAGTTTTAGCCGTAAAGTAAGAGCGGCTAGTTGATTTTATTTTTATATAACAAACCTTGACCTAAGACTGAACGGCCGTGAAATATATGTCGTAGACTGCGTTTTTTAATGACGGCAGTCGCCGTCTCTAAGACTTTTAAGCCTTTAAGACTTATAAGTTTAAGCGCGCTCAAGGAAATAATTGTGAATATCAGTGTTAAGCAACTAGAAAGTCAGTTGAATGTGGTCAAGCTAGAAGATGTCACTGCGAATCCCGCTCCACTTGGGTTGATGGGATTTGGTATGACGACCGTCTTATTAAACCTTCATAATGCGGGTCTTTTTGACTTAGGCGCTATGATTCTGGCGATGGGGATTTTCTACGGCGGCTGCGCTCAAATAATTGCCGGACTGATGGAATGGAAAAAAATAATACCTTTGCCTGTACAGCATTTACCTCCTATGGATTTTTCTGGTTAACCTTAGTGGGCTTAGTTGTGATGCCTAAAATGGGCTTGGCCGATGCTCCCGATCAAATGGCTATGGTGGCTTATCTAAGTATGTGGGGCTTGTTTACCGCAGTGTTGTTTGTCTGTTCGTTAAAACTTAACCGCGCATTACAGGTGGTCTTTGCGTCATTAACCCTTTTGTTTTTCTTATTAGCCCTAGGGGATTATACGGGCAGTAGCACGATTAAGCAGATTGCCGGCATTGAGGGGGTTTTCTGTGGTTTATCGGCAATTTATGCTGCGTTAGCTCAGGTTTTGAATGAGGTGTATGGAAAGGTTATTGCGCCGATTGGTGAAGTCGTGCAAGGCGAATAAGTTAAGTCGTTAGTATTCAGCCTGTAGTATTCAGTCTGTGTATTAAATCTGTATTCGTCAGTCCTTAGTATTAACACTTAAAATAGAAACGCATTAAAGGGTCTGTGTTTCGTTAAGTGCTAAAATAAGATATTGATTTGCAATGATTGGTCATTTACCTGCGGGCTGTTCCAGCCTATATTGGAAGCATAAATTAAAGCTCCCAATTATGATGACTCTAATATAAAAAAAGTAACTATATTTAGAATCATCACACCGAAATAGTCACAAAGGTTAGCAGAATGACACAGGCTCAAAACCCACATTACCCACACGTTATGGAACCACTAGATCTTGGTTTTACGACCTTGAAAAACCGTGTGATCATGGGATCTATGCACGTTGGCTTGGAAGATCGTCCTTGGCATTTTGAAGAAATGGCAGCGTATTTCGCAGAACGTGCCCGTGGTGGTTGTGGCTTGCTAGTAACGGGTGGTTTTTCTCCAAACCGCGCGGGTGATTTGCTTCCGTTTGGCTCAAAGTTAATGCACAACTGGCAGGTTCACTTTCATAAGAAAGTAACCAAGGCCGTTCATGATGAAGACGGTAAGATCTTATTGCAGATTCTTCATGCGGGTCGTTATGGTTATACGCCATTAAACGTTGCCCCTTCTGCGGTTAAGTCACCCATTACACCTTTTAAGCCGAAAGAGCTTTCTTCTAAGCAAATTACCAAGACCATTGGTCATTATGTTCGTTGCGCGAAATTAGCGAAAAAAGCGAATTATGATGGTATTGAAATTATGGGCAGTGAAGGTTACTTCATTACTCAAATGCTAAACAAACGCACGAATAAGCGTACCGATGAGTGGGGCGGCTCTTACGAAAACCGCATGCGCTTTCCGATTGAAGTTGTACGTCAGATTCGTGAAGAAGTTGGCAGCGATTTCATCTTGATGTTCCGTTTGTCGATGCTGGATTTGGTTGAAGATGCCTCTGAAATTGAAGAAGTGATCGAGCTAGCAAAAGAATTAGAAAAAACGGGCATTAACATTATTAATACGGGTATCGGCTGGCACGAAGCGCGCGTTCCTACCATCGTAACCTCAGTACCTCGTGCGGCGTTTGCCGACATTACTGGCCGTGTTAAGAAAGAATTGAGTATTCCTGTGGTAGCCTCTAACCGCATTAATATGCCGGATGTTGCTGAAGACATTATTGCTTCAGGCAAAGCAGATATGGTCTCGATGGCGCGCCCATTCTTAGCCGACTCTGAGTGGGTTAATAAAGCGGCTGAAGGTCGTGCAGACGAAATTAATACCTGTATCGCCTGTAACCAGGCATGTCTTGATCACACGTTCCAGATGAAGCGTGCGAGCTGCTTAGTGAACCCTCGTGCAGGTCATGAGACTAAATTGCTTTATACCCCCGTTGCTAAGGCTAAGAAAGTTGCCGTTGTTGGTGCGGGTCCTTCTGGACTTGCATGTGCCACTGTTGCAGCACAGCGTGGCCATAAAGTAACCTTGTTTGAAGGCCGTGACGTGATTGGTGGTCAGTTTAATTACGCCAGTAAAATACCGGGTAAAGAAGAGTTCCGCGAAACGATTCGTTATTACTTGAAGCAAATCGATGTTTTAAATATCAACCTAAAATTGAATACCTACGTGACTGCAGCGCAATTAAAAGCTGAAGGCTTTGATGAAGTCGTTATCTCTTCAGGTGTTGCACCACGCGTTCCAAATATGCCAGGTGTTGATCACGAAAAAGTGGTTACGTATCAACAAGTACTGGATAAAGGCTTGGAGCTGGGCAAACGTGTCGCTGTGATGGGCGCGGGTGGTATTGGTTATGACATGTGTGAATACCTAACGCACCAAGGGCCTTCTTTGACGTTGAATAAAGAGCTTTGGATGAAAGAGTGGGGCGTCGATGGCAGTAATGAAACTCGCGGTGGCTTAAAGCCAATGGAAATTGAAGAATCTCCACGAAAGGTTTACATGCTGCAGCGTAAGACGTCGAGCTTTGGTAAAGGCTTGAATAAAACATCGGGTTGGGTTCATCGCGCGGTTGTAAAAATGAAAGGCGTTGAAACCATTGGTGGTGTTTCTTACGATAAGGTAGACGATGAAGGTTTACACGTAACCATCACGACTGGGAAAGATGAGAATAAGAAAGTTGAAACGCGTATTCTTGACGTTGACCATGTTGTATTGTGTGCGGGCCAGGTATCCGTCAACAAACTTCATACTGAACTAGATGCTGATATGGGCAAGAGCTTTAATCTGCACTTAGTGGGCGGTGCTGAGTTTGCTGGAGAGTTGGATGCTAAGCGCTGCATCAAGCTTGCCAGTGAATTGGCTGCGACGCTTTAATAGGCACCCCTAGATATTGTTTGAATATAAATACTAGCGTTTTTTAGTAAGCGCTTCTCATGAAAAAGGAAAGTGAACTCGGTTCGCTTTCCTTTTTTTTTTGAGATAATTATGGCTCTGCATCTAATGAGTCATAATAAGCATCTAATGATTCATAGTAAGCTTCTTATTAATTTGAGATGATGGCTTAATATCAATACGGTAATAGGTTGTACTTATGTCTTCAGTGAATTTATCTCAGCAAGAGAGTGACGTTCTACAAGAAAAGCTTAATGCCGCTAAAACAGCGGTTAATGTTATTACCTTATTTGCTATTTTTGCTGCGCTTTTTATGGGGGTCATGCTGGGCATTTTTAATGCGACGGCGCCTAGTGAGGGAGTCTCTGAAAATATGAACTTCCTGCTAGGTTTTTCGGCTATCTTTTTTACGATTACTATCCCGAGTATTATCCTCAATTTTTTACTGAAACGTTCAATTGCTCAGCTGGGCTTATGGCAACAAGCGATTGTTTGGTTTTATAGTATTGCTATACTTCCCTTTTTCCCGATAGGCTCAGCTGCCGCAGTCGTTATCATGTATGCACAAGTAAGCTGGATGCGAACGGAAAAAGGGAAAAATTAACGTATTTTTTAAATAAAAATAAGCCGTCCTTTAAGTGAAAAATAAACCGATAATGCACGCTACGCCTAAGGCCCATGCAACAGTTCGAAGCAGTGCAATATCGGCGATATAAAGTGCGCCATAAACGATGCGAAGCACGATGTAGCTGATCGCGAGCATGTCGATACTATCTTGGTTGCCCCCCATCTGATGCGCAATAACAACTGCAGCCATAAACCCTGGAATTGATTCGAAAGTATTTTGTTGAGCCCAGTTTGCGCGCTGCTGCCAGCCAGTAAGTGTGGCCAAATAAGCACGTGGGTTATGGTTATCTTTTGGCCTAAAGCCACTGGTGAATTTTGCTAGGCCAGCGAGTAGTGTCGGCATAACAATGGCAATGAGTACGCACCAATAAGCGGCGGTCATGGTTGTTGCAAGAGTAGGGGTCATGGTCATTCCTTCTTTATTATTATGGAAACTAAGGGGTCATTATTCTAAAGCAAAAAAAACCGCTCACAAGAGCGGTTTTGATAATAGATACAATCCAATCAACAGTGTTATTCGGCTTCGATGCCAACAATAACCCAGTCTGCATTTTCAGTGCTTAAATCGCGCTGTAAGTGCCAGATATCAAAGATCCCATCTTGTGACTTTTCTAGCTCATCTTTGCATACACCGCGGAATAGAATGCTAATTTCAGCAGAATCTCCAGCTTGGTCAGCACGCACAATTTCTGCCGTTAGATCTAAAATCTCAGTCTGCGGTGGCACCATTAGCTTATTACGCTGCTGAGACAGTGCGGTAAACAATTCAGGGCTAACATACTCTTCAATAACTTCTAGTTCACCCTTGTTCCAAGATTCTTGGACTGTGCGGTAATGGCTTAAAGAGCCCTCGATAAAGGCTTGTTGATCAAAGTCAGCAGGTAGGTTGAAAGGCACTTCGTCTTGATTGAAGCCTGTTGCTTGCGTTGCAGGAACGTCTTGCAAGGAAGATGTTCCTGCAGCACCCGCATCGCGTGGCATTTCAAAGTTATGACGCTGAGTGCTATTACCCTCTGCGGCCATTCGTGGTTGTGCTTGATGTCTAGCGCCCATAAAACCTTTGAATAACTTGAATGCTAAAAAGGCAAGGAGTGCCATGATGATGATATCCATTATCTGAATATCCTCAAACGCTCCGCTACCCAACAGTGCTGCAAACAAACCACCCGCAAGTAGGCCGCCCATTAAACCACCCATCATACCGCCTTTCTTTTGACCCGCTTGATTTTGCTGTTGGTCTTTTTTAGCCGGTGCTGCTTTTTTAGAAGCAAATGGTGATGTTTTAAAAGATTTACCAAAGCCACCGCCGCCAAAGCGTTTAGCATCAGCTTCGCTTACCATGGCAAACATTAAAAAGAAGGCAGTGAACAGAGTAATAATCGACTTCATATAGGTCTCTTTTGAGTAGTTTACCCAGACTAAGGATCTGAGCTTAAATCTATTTTTTAACATGTTAGTTTGTTGGCAAAGGGAGTCAATCATAATGCTCAACATTAGTGTCAGAAATTGTCTAGGATATGTCGATTAAAGCCTAGTGTTGAAGGCTAAACGGCTGCACCTGATAACCACGTTGGGCGAGTTGCTGTAATAACCCATCTTCACCAATTAAGTGCAGGGCTCCTACCAGTATAAACTTCTCGTCTGGCTGTTTAATAAGCTGTTCTATCCTAGGTAGCCAATTATTATTGCGCTCTACCAGAAGGCTGCGATAAACCTCAGGGTAGTTTTCCATCATGGGTTGTATACCTGTATTAAATAAGCTTTGTACATCACCAGTACGCCAGGCAGTGCTCATAGTATCTAAGTCATTGGGGAGGGTCTTGAGATCTTCTAATGTTTGCATGATTAATGCGGTTTCGTTTCCTTGGCCCATGGTTGCGACATAGTGGATTTGTTCGTCGATGGTCTCAAGCTCGGTTATCTTCTTGCCTTCAAGTAAGGCTTTATCTCCTAGGTATTGTTCAACACCTTGGGCCGTTAATCCTAATTTATTCAGCTCTTGCAAGCTGATCATTAAACAGACCATTTGAGGCTTAAAGCGCTGCCAATGACCCGTATCTATACCATTCTTTGCAGCGTAATGAATGAGGCCTGAGTAAGCCTGAGGCGATAATTGATCGGCCAGTATTTGCCCACTGGGTAGACTCATAGTCTTCATGAACTTCGTTTCAAACTCAGTACTATCCAATTTGGAAATATCCGTTTCAAAGACTAGCCAGTTTACCTTTTTATAAATGTGTTCAAATTCTTGAGGTAAAGGGTAATCGCTGGGTTTTAACATGTGGAAGGTGCCACCGAGATAAACCGTGTTTTTGTCGTTACTCACTTGCCAGATACTGGTCTGAGCGTAGCTAAAACAAGATAGAAGAAGGGCAGTAATAATCAGGGAGAGGCGGACGAATGTCATGAGCGCTAAAACCTAGGCATAAAAAAACCAGTCTAGCATATTTGCTAAGACTGGTTTTATTGAAAATTAACTGATCAGCTAACTTTCGGTTAAGAGTCTTCTGCGACCACTTCGATGAATTTTCCAGGAATGTAATCATTGGTATACGCTAAACCTAAGCGGGTAAGGTAAATCATACGGTCTGCTTTTGTCTGATCAAAATCATCTAGGTCTTTGCCATTCGCGATGAATAGGTCTTTAACGTAAATAATGTATTCATTGCCGGGTTCCATAATCAAGGCTGCGCCACCGGCATCAGGATTTATTTTGGCATTATCATCTTCGTTGAGAGTGACCTTGAGAACGACAGGTGTTTCATCTTTTTTGAAGTAGATGTTACGTGAATGGACGCGCTGCTGTGCCCAGAAGTACGCCAATTCTTTACTTTGGGTTAAGAAAACAGGATCTTTGCTTTCAAAAGTACGGTTGCCAACGGTTTGCAAAGTGCCTTGGGTGCGCTTGATCCAAGCGGCATCGCCGCCGCCGTGAAGGCCTTTGTTCTTTATGCTTTTTACTAAGCTAGAGGTTGTACCGTGATACCACACATTTGAAGTGGCAATGTTGCCATCCTCTAACATTAAAGAGGATAAATCTTTTAAATAAGCTGGTGCGCCTTTTAAATCACCTGATTCGATAGTGTTTTCTGTGCTCATCTTCTTTTCATTCTCTCTATTTAAATTGGTATTAAAGTACGCGCATGCCGGGCTGTGCACCGTCGTGTGGTTCTAAAATCCACAAGTCGCTACCACCAGGGCCTGCTGCGAGTACCATGCCTTCCGACATGCCAAATTTCATTTTGCGTGGTGCTAAGTTAGCAACCACTATCGTTAATTTACCTTCTAGATCTTCAGGCTGGTAGGCCGCTTTGATCCCAGAAAATACATTACGAGTTTCGCCATTACCAATGTCTAAAGTGAGCTGCAATAATTTATCAGCGCCTTCAACGTGGTCGGCTTTTACAATTTTAGCGATACGTAAATCGACTTTAGCGAAATCTTCAAATTGAATTTCGTCAGCGATGACTTCGTTACCGTCTTCACGCAGTTTTGGTGCGTTAGCTAACTGTTCAGCGGCGCGGCGCTCCTTTTCAAGCTTTCTACGTTCTTTGTTGCTCAGCTTTTTTTCTTCAACTGGCTCTGCTGCAACTTCTTCTGCAGGAGCATTTAAAGCAGAAGGATCGCCGTTTAAGATAGCTTCTTTACGTAAGTCATCTTTGGTTTCTTCCAAGATGGCTTCAACATGTTTCATTTCAGCGCGACCTAACATCGGCTTAAACTTATTGATCTCGTGATCGACTAATACATTGGTGCGCGCAGCCCAATTTAAAGTGTCTAAGTTCAAGAAAGCTTTCGTTTTTTCTGCAATATCAGGCAAAACAGGCGCTAGGTAGGTAATTAACTGACGGAATAAGTTAAGCGCAACCGAGCAGACTTCAATTACTTCTTGCTGGCGGCCTTCTTCTTTATTCATCGCCCACGGCGCTTTTTCTTGAATGTATTCGTTGGCACGATCGGCAAGGGTCATGATTTCTTTCATGGCCTTGCTGAACTCGCGATTTTCATACAGTTCAGCAATCACATCACCCTGGTCGATGAAGTGCTGTACCATTTCTTCTTCAATGCAAGTTGCGCTTAATTTACCGCCGGCTTTGAATACAAAGTTGCCAGTACGGCTAGCAATATTAACCAGCTTGTTAACTAAGTCGCTGTTTACGCGTTGTACGAAGTCTTCTAGATTTAAATCGAAGTCGTCTACTTTATTGCTCAGTTTTGCAGCAAAGTAGTAACGTAAATACGTTGGGTCTAAGTGGTTTAAGAAAGTACGGCCTTTAATAAAAGTACCGCGAGACTTAGACATTTTTTCCCCGTTTACGGTAACAAAACCGTGTGCGAATACAGCGGTGGGTGTGCGGTAATCGGCAGCGGTCAACATCGCAGGCCAGAAGAGGGCGTGGAAGTTGATAATGTCTTTACCGATAAAGTGGTAAACCTCTGTGCTATTTTCGCCGTCTGGGCCTAGCTTCCAGTATTCATCAAAGTCTAAACCTTGCGCTTTGCCTTCTTCGCTATCACAAAGATTTTTAAAGCTGGCCATGTAGCCAATCGGTGCGTCTAGCCAAACGTAGAAGTATTTACCCGGCGCATCTGGAATTTCAAAGCCAAAATAAGGCGCATCACGGCTGATGTCCCATTCTTGTAGGCCAGAGTCTAACCATTCGGCCAGTTTGTTGGCGACTTCTTCTTGCAGCGTACCTGAGCGAGTCCAATCTTGTAGGAACTCTTGGAAATCAGGAAGCTTGAAAAAATAATGCTCTGATTCTTTTTCAACCGGAGTTGCGCCCGAAATAGTCGAGAAAGGTTTGATCAATTCAGCCGGGGTATACGTTGCGCCACAGCTTTCGCAGTTATCACCGTACTGATCTTCGGCGTTACATTTAGGGCACTGACCTTTTACGTAGCGGTCGGCTAGGAATAATTCTTTTACAGGATCATAAAGCTGTTTAATTTTACGTACTGCAATATGGCCTTTATCACGGCAGGCTTTATAGATCTCTTCGCTTAATAGGCGGTTTTCTTCAGAGTGCGTCGAGTGAAAATTATCGAAATTAACTTGGAAGCCGGCAAAGTCAGCTTCGTGTTCAGCTTTAACGTTAGCGATTTGTTGCTCTGGCGTTAAGCCTTCTTTTTCGGCGCGCAACATGATGGCGGTACCGTGTGCATCATCGGCACAAACATAGGTACATTGATGTCCGCGTGCTTTTTGGAAGCGTACCCAAATATCGGTTTGGATGTATTCCAATAAGTGGCCAAGATGGATCGAGCCATTGGCGTAGGGTAGTGCACTGGTTACCAGTATCTTTCTGCTTTGGGATGCTTGATCAGTCATGTTGCTACAGGCTTAATAGTCGATAAAAGAAAGGCGGCGATTGTAGCACACGAATAACTTGCTAAAAAGAAGGTCATCTTGAAAACGCCGTGCGCTAAGGGTGAAATTATAAAAAGAGATATGGCGGCTTAATTAGTTAATGATTGATTAGCCGTTAGATCTTTAATGGATTGAGGTCTGAAATTTGGATAGGTATTCTGAATTCGCGGATCGGTGTTGGGTGCTTTGTTTAAGGCCGTTAGAACACATGGATGTGTTCTCCGAGCCCACAGGGAGAGCGAAGCGGCGTGTTTACGGCGCGCTGCAGAACAAAGTATCCAACACGGATCTTTGAGCGAATCGATGGAAGACTCAGCGCAACGGCGTTGTTGAAAGAAACCAACGCCTTAAAAGTAATCTACTTATCAAACACCCTAGAAAGCTTCACAAGGTTGTCTTCAACCTTAAGAATCTCGATGCGTTTGTTTTCGAGGGTTAAGCACGCTGGGCCATCAGGAATGGTTTCCAAATACTCGACAATTAAACCGCTAAAGGTTTTGGGGCCGTCGGTATTAAAGTCCCAACCTAAGGCTTTGTTGATATCGCGAATATAGGCGGTGCCATCGACCAGGGTGCTGCCATCATTTAAACGCTTAAAATCAGGGTTCTCAAGAGCCGCGGTATCGGTTGTAAACTCACCTACGATTTCTTCTAAAATATCTTCAAGGGTACAAATCCCTTGAACATCGCCGTATTCATCAACCACCAGTGCGATACGTCTTTGCTGTTTTTGGAAGTTAAACAGCTGAGTATGCAGCGGCGTGCTTTCAGGAATGAAGTAGGGCTCGCGACATTCTTGTAAAATATCGTTCTTATTAAAATCAGGGTTGGTCAAGAAACGACTAGCGTTACGCGTATGCAGCATCCCTACCACCGAATTAATGTCGTCACGGTAAACAGGAAGGCGGGTATGCTGGGTGGTGCGTAGCATATTTGTAATGTCTTCAATGTTGTCTTCTAAGTTAATCGCTACGATTTCACTGCGCGGCACCATTATGTCGTTTACCGCCATTTTCTCTAAATCAAGAATACTGATCAGCATGCGTTGGTGGCGCTTAGGAATCATGGTTCCGGCTTCATGAACAACTGTGCGTAATTCTTCTGTGCTTAGATTATCGGGGGTTGCATTGATATCAACTCTTACTAGCTTTAATAGAGCGTTGGCTATGGTATTCACAAACCAAACAAAGGGGGTCAGTAACCATTGCATACCCACCAAAATACGAGACGCAGGAAAGGCGACTTTTTCAGGGTGAATAGCGGCTAATGTCTTCGGCGTCAGTTCAGCAAAAATCAATACGACTAAGGTGAATAGAATAGTATTCACAAACACGGCTAAATCGGGATTGTTAGGCCATAAACGCTGACTGATAATAGTGGCCAACGCAGCCGCCGCGAAATTAACAAGGTTATTACCGGTTAAAATAGTACCGATTAAGCGATCTGGCTTTTCTAATAGGCTAGAAGCACGCATTGCGCCTTTGTGCTTATTCTTCGCCATGTGACGCAACCTGTAGCGGTTGAGAGACATCATGCCAGTTTCAGAACTGGAGAAAAATCCAGACATTATAATGAGTAAGACCAGTATGCCGAAGAGAATACTGAGGGGGACGTCGTTCAAGACGAGTTCCTTGCGTTATTTTGGGAACGCAAGGATACCAAAAAATCGCCTTAGAGTACTAATTCCAGTACAAATTTAGAGCCAAAATAAGCCAAAATTAAGAAACCAGTGCCTGCAAGGGTCCAACGGCTTGCGGTTATGCCTCTCCAACCAAAGTTAAAACGGCCAAATAACAAGGTTGCATAGACTAACCAAGACATGATGCTAAGGGCTGTTTTATGCAATAAATGTTGCCCTTGAATGTCGATAATATACGGCCAGCCGATCACAAAAGCAGCGGTTAGCAATACCATTCCAATCCAAATCATTTCAAACAATAAGGCATCCATGGTCTGTAATGGGGGAAGCGCCTTCACCAAGCCTGATGTATTGTGGCTTTTTAGCTGTTTGTTTTGCATATAAAGCAAAATAGCTTGAATCGCAGCGATGATTAAAATGCTGTATGCCAAAATCGATAAAATAATATGCCAGCCCAGTCCACCGGTTAATTGCGAAATCTTGTCTGAGTTGGGCGTAATGGTATCGACTAATAAAATTAACGCTGCCATAGGGAAAACAACAATCAATAAGTTTTCTAGTGGTTTACTAAAACTGCTACTAATCACTAATAAGCTGATAACCAGCGAGATTAAAATGCCGACATTAAAGAAGCCAAAATTAAATCCCTGATGTAAAACGACAGAACCCGCTAGGACTAACGCGTGAAGAATACCGGCAATGGCCCCTAATGAGAGGACTAAGGTTTTATTCGCTTCTTTTTTATTATTTAAAGTTTGCCACTGTCGATAGGCGCCGAAGAAATATAAAAGTGCAGCAGGTAAAGCAAAAAAGGCTGCGCTGTAGGTTCCGCTCATGCCTGATTATTCCTTTGAAAATGATGAGAAGGTGTCGATTAAGGCAAAAGTTTCTCACAACCAAGAGATAACGCCAAGCTCGGCTAGCTATGTTGTGCCGATATTTGTACAATCGGTGACTTTATTTAGCCGTGATTGACATAAGCCCATGTTTGATAGTTTAACAGACCGCCTGGGTGGTGCCTTAAAGAGCATTACTGGCCAGGCCAAGCTGACCGAAGAAAATATTAAAGACACGATGCGCGAAGTGCGTATGGCGTTATTGGAAGCCGATGTAGCTTTACCTGCGGTTAAAGCATTTACAGACCGCGTAAAAGAGCGCGCGATCGGTTCCGAGGTGATGACCAGTCTAAATCCAGGTCAAGCTTTCTTAAAGATTGTAAATGATGAATTGCGCGATGTGATGGGTGAGGCCAACGAAGGTCTTAACCTAGCAGTACAACCGCCAGCAATCATTTTGATGGCAGGCTTGCAAGGGGCGGGTAAAACCACCACCGCAGCAAAATTGGCACGCTTCTTAAAAGAACGCGATAAGAAAAAAGTAATGATGGTATCTGCCGACGTTTATCGTCCTGCAGCGATCAAGCAGCTTGAAACCTTGTCGACAGAAGTGGGGGCGTTATTCTTCCCATCGGATGTCAGTCAAAAGCCAATTGATATTGCCAAAGCGGCGATTCAAGCAGCGAAAACGCAATTTGCCGATGTATTGATCGTCGATACTGCCGGTCGTTTAGCCATCGATGAAGATATGATGGCTGAGATTAAAGACCTGCACGCAGCCATCTCACCGCAAGAAACCTTATTCGTTGTAGACGCCATGACGGGTCAGGATGCTGCGAATACCGCCAAAGCCTTTAACGATGCCTTACCGCTTACCGGTGTGGTTTTAACCAAAGCCGATGGTGATGCGCGTGGTGGTGCTGCGCTTTCTGTTCGTCATGTGACGGGCAAACCGATTAAGTTCATGGGGATGGGTGAAAAAACAGAGGCGTTAGAGCCTTTCCACCCAGATCGTGTTGCTTCTCGTATTCTAGACTTGGGTGATATCATGACCCTTGTCGAAGATGCCGAGCGCAAAATCGATAAGAAGAAAGCCGACAAATTAACGCAAAAATTAAAAGCGGGTAAAGGCTTCGACTTAGAAGATTTCCGTGATCAGCTGCGCCAGATGAATAACATGGGCGGTATCACTTCTATGTTAGATAAGCTTCCAGGCATGAGTGGTATGGCGAACATGGCCAAACAAACGGATGCAGCGGAAAGCCAATTTAAACAGATGGATTCTATTATTTGCTCAATGACGCCATTAGAACGTCATTTCCCAGATAAGATTAACGGCTCTCGTAAAAAGCGTATTGCGCGTGGTTCGGGTACTCAGATTCAAGACATCAATCGTTTGCTGAAGCAGCATAAGCAAATGCAAAAAATGATGAAGAAAATGACGGCCAAAGGCGGCATGAAGAAAATGATGCGCGCTATGGGTGGAATGACCGGCGGTGGCGGCGGTATGCCTCCGATGATGCGTTAATACTTTATATGAGCTAAGTTTATTTGAACTTGCTTGGGTGTAAAAAAAGCCAGACCGTTTCTTAATTGAAATGCTCTGGCTTTTTTGTATTTGCTAGTTGGTTTATTTTACGGCTTATTTCACTGTTTATTTTTCTTTATACTTTTCAGATACCCACTCTGGGTGCTTATACAAAATTCTTAGATCCTTGTACTTCCAAATGTCTTTAATAATAGAAACCAGTTCGTAAGTTTGAATATAAAACGGATTTAATGGCTTAGCAGGCATACGTGTCACGCCGTATTTAATTTCACCCGCTTCGCGCTCGTCACGAAAGGTTCCGAATAGTTTATCCCAAATAATAAATACGCCACCAAAATTGCGATCAATTTGTGCTGGGTTGCTGCCGTGGTGTACTCGATGATGAGAAGGGGTATTGAATACTTTTTCAATCCAGCCCAAGCGACCAACCGCTTCTGTATGGCAAAAGAATTGATAAAGGAGATTGGTTTCTATCGCGATTAAAATCCAGTCTTTATCAAAACCGATTAATGACAGCGGCACCCACATTAATAACCAGTTACCGTTTAATGCGTTTAAAAAATTCTGACGCAGTGCCGTGGATAAGTTCATGTGTTCAGAAGAGTGGTGGGTAACATGGGTCGCCCAGAACCAGCGAAACTTATGCATGGCTAAATGGTTGAAGTACATGCATAGGTCTGCGAGTACAAATAAAATTGCAAAAGCCCAAATTGATGGTTCAGGATTCCAACCGAATCCATAAGGGTTGATCATGTCTGAGAAGGCGGTAATAAAAAGCGCAATGGCGATGCCATCGACAATTTTATAAGAAGCGCCGGTCGTTAGGTTAGCAATTGTCTCGCCAAGGCGATAATTTGTATCACCATTCTTGCGGTGTAAATACCAAGCTTCCAGTGCCATCACGGCCATGAAAACGGCCCCAGCAGCTAGAATAAAGCCAATTGCACGTATTAAATCTTCCATCAGTCTCTCCAGCTCTTAATTGAGCTTTTGTTATTTGGGTTTTAACTGTGTGTTATCTATGTATCTATGTATCTATCTATCTCTGTAGATATCTGTGTATTACGTCTATACCTTTGAGCTCTTGTAGAATTTCTTCTGAGCTACTTTTGAGTAAGCTCATTATGTCGTGACTTTGACTATGAATATTGACATTTCAAAGCTCATTTTTGACATTTCCCGCCAATAAGGCAATAGTACTGTTTTAAATATGAATACTCTGCTTGGTTTGAGAAAAGCATATGCTAGTGAATTTTAATGTCGCGGGAGACTTAGCGAATCTATTGTTGAGTTATCTAGACGACAACCCGCTTAAAAATAACGACTCTGAAATTGCTGCTCTGCGAACCAAACTTTCCCAGTATAATGCTAATTCTCGCATGCCTTTCACCGATTGGTGGCACGCCTTGGAAGTCATCGCCAAGTTGTATCAAAAACCCTATATAGGTTTAGAGGTCGGTGCTTACATACAGCCGAGTCATTGTGGTGTTCTTGGCTACTTGAGTTTGTCGTGTGAGTATTTGGCCGAAGCCTTGCAACGTTTTGAGCGTTTTCAGCGTCTTCTATATGAAGGCAATGAAGCATTCACTCAAGCTCAAGGGAATCTCGTGACTTTTTCTTGGCCATTTGATTATGGCTACTCCACCCGCGAGTCTGATGAAGTATTAATCTCCAGCATGGCCAGCTACGTTAGAATGCTGGTGGGTAATGAAGATCTAAAGCCGACTCGGATTGGCTTTGTTCATATAAAACCAAAAGATATCACCCCGTATTCGAACCTGCTTGGCTGCGAAGTAGAATTTGAATGTAAAAATACCTACGTCTCTTTCCCAGTATCAATGCTGACCTTAAAGGTTGAAAAAGCTGACCCAGCATTAAGAGCATTATTAGATCAGCAAGCGCACGCGCTGTTAGATGTTTTACCTAACGGTGACCATTTCGAGCAGCAGTTTTATAAATACGTATTACGTGCCATGCAAGATGGTAAGCCAACTATCGATGAAGTTGCGGGTTATATGAAAATGTCATCCCGTACTTTGCATCGTCGACTCGAAGAACGGCAGCTAGTGTTTAAAGAATTGTTGAAAAAAACACGGCAGCAGTTAGCGCAACAGTATTTAAAAGAAGGGCGCTTAACTTTGTCGGAAATTGCTTTGTTGTTAGGCTATTCAGAGCAAAGTGCTTTTACTCGCGCTTTTAAGCAATGGTTAGGTGAAACCCCATTGCGCTTCCAAAAGCGACTGTTGGATTAAGCACTTAGTGAAAGAAAGTTAACTAAATTAATAGCTTATACCCATTTATAAGAGCCTTGAGGTCTTTACACTTGACTACCCGAGCTGTAATCTCCTACGTCTAATTTTTTATGCACGTCATGTGACCTTTGGTAGGGGTCACCACTGTGAAAGGATATATTGATGCCTGTAATTACCCTCCCTGATGGCTCCAAGCGCGAGTTCGATGAAGCTGTAACTCTAATGCAAGTGGCCGAAGATATTGGTCCTGGTCTTGCTAAAGCAACGGTTTGTGGTCGTATCAACGGCACGCTAGTTGATGCGTGTGAGTTGATCGAAGATGACTCCGACATTTCGTTGATTACCGGTCGTGATACAGAAGGCCTTGAAGTGATTCGTCACTCATTTGCCCACTTAATTGGTCATGCCGTTAAGCAGCTTTACCCAACCGCTAAAATGGCCATCGGTCCTGTGATTGATGATGGTTATTATTATGACATTGATTATGAACGTCCTTTCACGCCAGAAGATTTGACTGCGATTGAAAAGCGCATGAAAGAACTGGTCAAAAAAGATTACCTTGTTAATAAAGTGATGACGCCTATTAAAGACGCGCGCCAAATCTTTGTTGATCGTGAAGAAGACTATAAGGTTGAGTTGATTGACGACTTGATTACTAAGGGTGAAGCAGCCGTAGGTTTGTATCATCACGAAGAATACATCGATATGTGTCGTGGCCCACACGTTCCTAGTACTAAATCGATGCGCATCTTTAAGCTAATGCGCGTATCGGGTGCTTACTGGCGTGGTGATTCCCAGAATAAGCAGTTGCAGCGTATTTACGGCACGGCTTGGAATGACAAGAAAGATTTAAAAGCGTATCTACACCGTTTAGAAGAAGCTGAAAAACGTGATCACCGTAAACTGGCGAAGCAATTGGATCTTTTCCACTTGCAAGAAGAAGCGCCAGGTATGGTATTTTGGCATCCAAATGGCTGGACCATTTATCAGGCACTTGAGCAATATATGCGCAAAGTGCAGAACGATGCCGGTTATCAAGAAATTAAAACGCCTCAAGTTGTTGATCGCGTTTTGTGGGAAAAATCTGGGCACTGGGAGCATTATGCCGATGGCATGTTTGTTACAGAGTCGGAAAAGCGTACTTACGCAGTAAAACCGATGAATTGCCCATGTCATATTCAGGTCTTTAACCAAGGTTTGAAGAGCTACCGTGATTTGCCGTTGCGTCTGGCTGAGTTTGGTTGCTGTCACCGTAACGAACCATCAGGTGCATTACACGGAATTATGCGTGTTCGTGGTTTTACTCAAGATGACGCACACATTTTTGCTACTGAAAAACAAATTCGCAAAGAAGCCTCTGACTTTATTAAGCTAACGCTTGATGTCTACAAAGATTTTGGCTTTGATAACATTGAAATGAAGCTCTCGACTCGCCCAGAAGGCCGTATCGGTGATGATTCTCAATGGGATGCCGCTGAAGCCGCATTAGAAGATGCATTGAATGATGCCGGTCTAGATTGGGAATTGCAGCCAGGTGAAGGTGCGTTCTACGGACCTAAGATTGAATTCTCATTACGCGATTGTCTAAATCGTGTGTGGCAGTGTGGTACAATCCAGCTAGACTTCATGTTGCCTGAGCGATTAGGCGCACAATATGTTGATGAAGATAATGAACGTAAGACTCCTGTTATGTTGCATCGTGCAATTTTAGGTTCTTTCGAGCGCTTTATTGGTATACTGATCGAGCATTATGCGGGTGCCTTCCCTGCCTGGTTAGCGCCAAAGCAGGTCGCAATTCTGAATATTACTGATAATCAGGGTGAATATTGCACGAAAATTGAAGAATCTTTGAAAATAGATGGTATTAGAGCCTCTGCGGACTTGAGAAATGAGAAGATAGGCTTTAAAATCCGCGAGCATACTTTACACAAAGTGCCTTACCTAATTGTGGTAGGGGATAAAGAAATCGAATCCAACACGGTAGCAGTGCGTACTCGTAAAGGAGATGATCTAGGAACAATGAGCCTAGACGCCTTTAAAGAGCTATTAGCGAAAGATGTCGCCCGCCGCGGCCGAGTTGAAACGGAGTAATTGAATATCAGACGTGATAATAAGCGTGGTGCTCGTGCTGAGCGCCCATCGATCAATGACAATATCAAAGCAAAAGAAGTACGATTAATCGACGCAGCAGGCGATCAGGCCGGCGTTGTGAGTATTGCTGATGCACTTGTAGCCGCTCAAGAAGCTGGCTTGGATTTGGTTCAGATTTCTGATGGAGATCCGATAGTCTGTAAAATTATGGACTATGGCCAAAAGCTATACGAAGAAAAGAAGCAGCGTAATGCTGCTAAAAAGAAGCAAGTACAGACCCAGGTTAAGGAAATTAAATTCCGTCCTGGGACTGAAGACGGCGATTATCAGGTAAAACTACGCAACCTGGTACGCTTTCTAGAAAACGGGGACAAAGCGAAGTGTTCTTTACGCTTCCGTGGTCGTGAGATGGCTCACCAACACCTGGGTATGCAGTTAATGTTGCGTCTTGAGAAAGATCTCGAGGCATATGGCACCGTTGAACAGCGTCCAAAGATGGAAGGTCGTCAAATGATTATGGTGCTTGCACCCGTCAAAAAGAAGTAGTTAGGTTCTAAAATGAATCTCGATTCCCTAGCATTCGTAGCAATACGAGGCTGGGGTTTTGTACGTTCTACCTGCTGCTGTTTATTAACAATGCGAAGTGGTAAATTAAAATGCCTAAGATTAAGACTAAAAGTGGTGCTGCGAAGCGCTTCAAGAAAACGGCTAACGGCTTTAAACACCGTCAAGCACACCGTGCCCACATCTTGACCAAGAAAAGCACTAAGCGTAAGCGTCATTTACGAGCTAACCTGATGGTTCACGCCTCAGATGTAGCAACTGTAAAGCGCATGTTGCCGAACCTTTAATAAACCCTTGGTATAATTTGTAGGAGAGTCTCATGGCTCGTGTAAAACGTGGTGTACAGGCGCGTAAGCGTCACAAAAAGATTTTAAAGCAAGCTAAAGGTTACTACGGTGCTCGTAGCCGTGTTTTCCGTGTTGCTAAGCAAGCGGTAATTAAAGCAGGTCAATATGCATACCGTGACCGTCGCCAAAGAAAGCGTCAGTTCCGTCAGTTGTGGATTGCTCGTATTAACGCTGGTGCACGTGTAAATGGTTTGTCTTACAGCCGTTTCATCAATGGTCTTAAGTTGGCTTCTGTTGAAGTTGACCGTAAGATCTTGGCTGACCTAGCTGTTAACGAAAAAGGCGCTTTTGCGGCTCTAGTAGAAAAAGCTAAAGCTAGCCTTTAATAAGAATGCAATGAGCTAGAGTTTCTAGCGCATGATCATTTTTAGATAAGCCAGCAATAACAGTTGGCTTGTTAAAATAAGGGAGTGGCTTTGCCACTCCCTTATTTTTTTGTGTTTTATATAGTGATTAGAATTAAGAGTTTCTAATTATTCAGTAGCTATGATTTTGAGTGAGCTAAAAGCATTATTGGGTATTTGTGCAACCCGTCTGGTGGAATAAATACCCAATCATGCTTTCATTCTGAGAAGATAGAATAGTTGTTTTAATTTAAGGTTTTTACGGAGTAAACGATGGAAAACCTCGACGCGCTGGTTAATGAAGCGCTTGCCAAAGTTACCAGTGCTAGTGAAGAAAATGCGTTATACCAGGTACAGGTTGAATACCTTGGTAAGAAAGGCACAATTACCTCTTTGTTGAAAACGTTGGGTAAATTATCCAATGAAGAACGTCCTAAAGCGGGTGCTCTAATTAACGAAGGCAAAGTAACCGTACAAACCGCAATCAATGTGCGTAAGACCGATTTACAGACCCTTGCTTTGGCTGAAAAATTGGCAGCAGAAAAAATTGATGTGACCTTGTCGGGCCGCAATCAGCAGGGCGGTGGTTTGCACCCTGTTACGCGTACTCTTGAACGTATCGAAGCTTTCTTTACTAACGTCGGTTACAACGTTGCCGAAGGACCTGAAGTTGAGGATGATTTCCATAACTTCGAAGCTCTAAACATTCCATCGCACCACCCAGCGCGTGCGATGCATGATACTTTCTATTTCAATGCAAATACCTTGTTGCGTACGCACACATCGCCTGTGCAAGTTCGTACTATGGAAACGCAAGAGCCACCGATTCGCGTAATCTGTCCTGGCCGTGTATATCGTTGTGATTCTGATATTACCCACACACCTATGTTCCATCAGGTTGAAGGTTTGCTGGTTGATAAAGATGTAAGCTTTGCCGATCTTAAAGGGACGGTTCAGCAATTCTTGAAAGTATTCTTCGAAAAAGATTTAGCCGTTCGTTTCCGCCCGTCTTACTTCCCATTCACTGAGCCTTCGGCTGAAGTGGATATGGAATGTGTGATGTGTTCCGGTAAAGGCTGTCGCGTTTGTAGCCACACGGGTTGGTTAGAAGTGATGGGCTGCGGCATGGTTCACCCTAAAGTATTTAAAGAGTCTGGCGTAGATGCTGAGAAGTATTCAGGCTTTGCTTTTGGTATGGGGGTAGAGCGTTTAGCAATGTTGCGCTATGGCGTAAATGATTTGCGTTTGTTCTTTGAAAATGACCTTCGTTTTTTACAACAGTTTAGATAACTAGAAGTCATTTTTTTAAATCAAAGAACTTATTTAGTAGGTAGATAACATGCAGTTCAGTGAATTATGGTTACGAGAGTGGGCTAATCCAGCTCTTGAAACACAAGAATTAGTCGACCAAATCACCATGGCCGGTTTGGAAGTAGACGCAATTGAAGCCGCAGCAGGCGAGTTCAGCGGAATCGTTGTTGCGCAAATTTTAAGCTTTGAAAAGCACCCAGAAGCCGACAAACTGAATGTTTGTAAGGTAACTGACGGCACAGAAGAATTTCAGATCGTCTGTGGCGCACCGAACGTTCGTGAAGGCATGGTAATTCCTTTCGCAAAAATCGGTGCAGTATTGCCTAGTGAAGATGGCAAGGGCTTTAAAATCAAAAAAGCCAAGCTACGCGGCGTAGAATCTTTCGGCATGTTGTGCGCAGAAGAAGAAATGGGTATTTCCGACAAGTCAGATGGCTTGTGGGATTTGCCTTCCGATGCGCCACTAGGTGTTTGCATGCGCGAATACCTTGGCCTTAGCCGCGGCGGCCGTGACGACAAAATTATCGACGTAGACCTTACCCCAAACCGTGGTGACTGCTTAAGCATTGCCGGTTTGTCTCGTGAAGTGGGCGTATTAAACAAAGTAGACGTGACTGCTCCAGTAATCGAAGCGGTTGCTGCAACGATTGATGATGCGATCGATGTTCAGCTACAAGCCCCTGATGCCTGCCCACGTTATGTTGGTCGTGTAATCAAAGGCATTAATATCAAAGCGGCTAGTCCACTTTGGATGCAAGAAAAATTGCGTCGCAGTGGTATTCGTTCAATTGATCCAGTGGTTGATGTAACGAACTTCATCTTGCTAGAACTTGGCCAGCCAATGCATGCATTCGATCTGGCTAAGCTAGACGGCGGTATTGTTGTTCGTAAAGCGACACAAGACGAAATGTTAGTATTGCTTGATGATCAAGAAATAAAATTAAACAGCGATACTCTAGTAATTGCTGATAATAGCAAAGCATTGGCCATGGCAGGTGTGATGGGTGGAGCTGAGTCTGGTGTCAATGAAGAAACGACTCAAGACATTTTGTTAGAATCGGCTTACTTCAATCCTATCGCGATTGCGGGTAAAGCACGCAACTACGGTTTGCATACAGACTCTTCACACCGCTTTGAGCGTGGTGTTGATTTTGACTTACAACGCACTGCTATCGAACGCGCAACAGCTCTATTATTAGAGATCGTAGGTGGTGAAGCAGGCCCAGTGGTTGAGAAAATCTCTGAAGCTGAATTGCCAACCTGTGCCGAAATCGTATTGGTAGAATCACACATCGAAAAGATGTTGGGCTTAACGATTGAAGCGAGCGAAGTTGAAGAAATTCTAGTTCGTTTAGGAATGAACGTTTCTGCTTTTAAAGATGAAAAAGGCAACAGTGGCTGGAAGGTGATTGCACCGAGCTACCGTTTCGACATGGCGATTGAAGCCGATCTAATCGAAGAGCTTGCACGTATTTACGGTTATAACCGTTTACCTGTACGTACGCCAATGGCCGCAACACCGTTATTGCCAGTACCTGAAAATGAACTTGCAATGAAAGACGTTCGTCGTCAGCTTGTAGGTCGTGGTTATCAAGAAGCGGTTACGTACAGCTTTGTTGATCCCGCTACGCAAAAATTATTAGATCCTGAGGTTGCTCCGTTAGCGCTAGCTAACCCGATCTCAGCTGATCTATCAGTAATGCGCACGAATTTGTGGGCAGGTTTGGTTCAGACTGCCGTTTATAACATTAAGCGTCAGCAGCCTCGCGTTCGCTTGTTTGAAACGGGTTTAAGCTTTGTGCCTCAGCCAGGCAAAGATCCTAGCAATCTAGACGAAAGTTTAGTGCAAGATCCTAAGCTAGCGATGCTATTAACCGGTACACGTACTGAGCAAAGCTGGTCTGAAGGCGATGAAAATGTTGACTTCTTCGACCTTAAAGGCGATTTCGAAAGCTTAATCGCACGCACTGGTAGCCAAGCACGTTATTCATTTGTGCCTGCAGAGCATCCATCATTGCAGCCTGGTCAAACGGCTCGCATCGAACTTGATGGTGTAGCGGTAGGTTGGATTGGCGCATTACACCCTAGTTTGTCTAAACCACTAGGTTTGAAGCAAGCTGTGTATTTATTAGAAATTAGCTTAAAAGCAGTACGTCAGGTAGAAGTTCCTGCATTTAAGCCACTTTCCAAGTTCCCAGAGATGCGTCGTGACCTTGCATTGGTGGTTACCGATGTCACGCCAGTAGCCGACGTTATGTCGTTAATTCGTGAAAAAGCAGGGGACTACCTCACAAAGTTAAACCTTTTTGACATTTATCAGGGTAAAGGCATTGATCCAGATAGAAAAAGCTTGGCTTTGGGCTTGACGTGGCAGCATCCTTCGCGCACTCTGAATGAAGAAGAAGTGAACGAAGCCGTTGATAATGTACTCGCTCACTTGGCTGATAGGATTGATGCACAATTGAGAGGCTAATATGCGAGCTCTTACCAAGGCAGAAATGGCGGAACGCCTGTTTGAAGACCTAGGTTTGAATAAACGTGAAGCGAAAGAAATGGTGGATCTCTTTTTCGATGAGATTCGCCACTCCTTAACGCATAACGAGCAAGTGAAGTTGTCAGGCTTTGGCAACTTTGACCTGCGTGACAAAAGTCAACGTCCAGGACGCAACCCGAAAACGGGGGAGGAGATCCCTATCTCCGCACGTCGCGTTGTTACCTTTAAGCCCGGACAAAAATTAAAAATCCGAGTAGAGGCTTATGCTGGAAGCGAGTCAATCTAACGAGCTGCCACCTATACCGTCCAAGCGCTACTTCAGTATTGGTGAAGTTAGCGAGCTGTGCGATGTAAAACCTCATGTTCTGCGTTATTGGGAGCAGGAGTTTACACAATTAAAACCCATCAAACGTCGTGGTAATCGCCGCTATTATCAACGAGAAGACGTTATCCTTGTTCGTGAAATCCGCAATTTACTCTATTTAGAAGGTTATACCATTGTCGGTGCTCGGCAAAAATTGGATGATCAGTCTGGCGATGAAACTGCGGTGCACTTTGATCGTGTTTTAATTAAAGATATGTTGTCTGAATTAGCCGAATTAAAAACTATTTTAGAAGACTAGCTTGCAGTAAGCATAATTAAGATAAACCTGTGATAGCAAGAAGCTTCCAATTATCAAGTACTTAGGTATAATCTGAAATACTTAAACGAAGCCGCTTCTTTTCTAAAAAAGCATTTGTTTAAGATTGTCGGAATGTAGCGCAGCTTGGTAGCGCACTTGTCTGGGGGATAAGTGGTCGCAGGTTCAAATCCTGCCATTCCGACCAATTTAAACCTATCCCCACTTTTCAAAAAAACGTTTCTTTTTCTTTATTCTATTAGCTCAAAATAATCGCTTATTGCTAAGCCATACTCATTTTCAGACATCTCACATTGCTCGACTGATCTCTCACGTTTTGCTTAATGGAGCTTGATGATGTGCGTGGGTTATAAAGAACCTGTTTGATTTGTTTGCCAGCAGATTTTAGATACGCTTCAACGGCCAAGTTGTGCGGTTTATTGCCCCAGTCTTCACCAATAACGAAAATATCAGCGTTCAATTCTTTACAGCCGCTCACGTACTCAAGTTCGTCATAAGGACGCACAATATCTACGCAGCTCAGTGCGCGTAACATTTCCATGCGCTGCTCTAAAGGAATAACCGGTACGTTAGGTTTGTATGAATTAACGACTCGGTCAGACGCGACGCCAACGGCTAAAATACCACCTAAAGATTTACAGTATTCTAATAAGGCTAGGTGCCCAACGTGTAATAAATCAAACGTGCCTACGGTATAAACGATCATGTTTTTAAATTTCTCTTTTTCACTTCTTTTTCAAAAAGTAGTGGTGCCAGTATTTAGGCGGTAATCTTGGTCTGTGTTTTCGATCTCGTTTTTGTCTTAATCTGCTCTCAATCTTGATGGGGTTTACTTATTGATGAAGTCAAATAAGCTTCCAAGCATAAAAAGCACTGATGGCAAGGGTGTAGCTCGCAAGGATATAAACATTGCGTGGATTGCTGGAAAGTTTAGGGGTTTTAATTTGTGAGACATTCAATATCGCAAGACTGACAGCGCTGGCGTAAAAAATACTGGCAAAAACAGCGGTGGGTAAAATGCTTTCGAGCATGAATACCGCGACAAGAATCAGACTGTTATTATCCAGTGCTAAGCCCGTATATTTAGACTCGCCCGATAACCCAAAGGTGCTGAAGTAACTCAGTCGTATAGCACTTGCGGCAAGCATAATAAAAGCGATCGGCAATAGTAGAGGGTTGAAATTGCCATAGCTTAATAATAAAACCGCAGGTGCAACGCCGTAACTAACAATATCAATTACGAGATCAAGCTGACCGCCAAACATGCGGTCGTGGCCTGTACGTCCTTTCATTCTTCGCGCTACAAGTCCGTCAGCCCAATCAAAAGCAACAGCCCAGATCATCCCGATCATAGCTGCATAAAAAACGCCAAGAATACTAAAATAGATCGCCAATAATGTGCAAAATAATCCAGCAAGGGAGCATAGGTTAGGCAAATCTTTTACATAAGAGATTATGGTGGGTTGTGGTAACTGTGATTCTTCCGTGTTTGTGAGCATTGTGATCCTAAAAATAATAACAAAAAAATAAGCAGCTAAATCATACGTATAAGCGATCGCTGCTCAATGAATTGAACAGAATTGTGAAAAAATTCGGACAGCCATCAAATAAGGTGGAAAGGCAAAAAAAAGATAGTGGCGTATTGGCCAGCTAGTTCGATACGAGATGGGGTTGATTTGGCGACTATACGCTCAATTTTTCTTAGCGCCCAGCTATATATTTTTTTAAATAGATAGCTTTTTTGTCGCTTGTAGTAGTCATTAAAAAGACCTATGAGCAATTTTAGGGGCACTTTGTCGTTCAAGTATACTGCTTGGTTGGGTAGACACAGGGTAAACAAGTGTTTACTCTGTTGGTTTTTTAGCATGGCCATATACTATGACTACGAATCAATCAGCAGCGACTTCTTTGAGGTCATCTTCAATTATGTCATCAGAGGATGATTACGAAAAAATTCATCAGGCTTTTGAGAATATAAAGCAAAAGTATCGTGATGACTTGGGTGAGAAAGACATTCGTTATATCAAAAAAATACGTCGTAATTCTCGTATTTTCGAAGTGATAGGCCGTGGCCTCATACATATTATGCCAGGGCCATTTGCACTTATTGGAGTCCCTTTTCTATTTTTACACCGTAACCTTGAAGCTATTGAAATTGGTCATAACGTATTGCATGGCCAATATGATTCTTTTGAAGAAATTCCTCAGTTTCATGCGAAGAACTTTCGCTGGAAAGCCCCTGTTGATGAAACGTCTTGGCGCCAAGAGCATAATGCGGTGCATCACGTTCATACAAATGTGTATGAGAAAGACCCCGATTTAAACCACGGATTCTTACGGGTTAATTCTCAAGTACCTCATACCAAGCTGCATTATTTTCAGGTACCTATTTATCTATTTCTATTTTATCCCTTTATGTTGTACAACTTTAATGCGCAAAATTTAGGCTTGGCCGATAAATTTAGAGCTAAGTATTTTCCTCAAGGTAATAAGGGGTATGCGGTATTAGATGACGATTTACGTTTATCAAAAGCAGAAAGTATAAAGCGGCATAAACGAGCAGTAAGAAGAGTTTGGGCGAAAGAGTATGTGTTTTTTCCATTACTCGCGTTAATGACGGGCTTTGGCTTTATTAAGGTGTTTTTAGCCAATTTATTAGCGGATGTAATGAACAGTTACTGGATTGCTCTAACAATTCAGGCAACCCACTTTACCGAACCTCTACAGCCAGAAGATGCTATTAAAAATAAAGGGAAGTGGTATGTCTCACAATTAGATTCGTCGGTTAATTTTAAAGGTAATCGTTGGCAGAGTATTTTATGGGGGCACTTGAATTATCAGGTGGAGCATCATTTGTTCCCTGATATTCCTGCTCATCGTTACCCTGATATAGCATTAGAGGTTCAGCAGGTCTGTAAGCAATATGGCTTACCTTATAAGTGCAATGATAGCTGGAGGGCCGCGATTAAAAAATTCATCGGTGCTATGTGGACGTATTCGTTTAAGAACCCAAATGTTGCTGATAAAGCGGCTTTTTTAGATCGGACGATTTCTTCGGATAAGGGGGTTGTTGATGTTAAATAAATTATTATTAGGCATGCTAGGCATCATTCATCCTTGGTTACTTAAAACCCTTGGTCGTGATCGTTTGGAGTATATTGCTAGCAATACGACAAATGAGCTTACGCAAAAAATAGACCCTTTTATTTGGACGTATGACTGTAAGGCTAAGGTAATTGGAATTCGACAAGAGACGGTAGATACCAAAACTTTTGTGCTATTGCCGAATCAGAAATTTATGCCTCCTATAGCTGGGCAGCATATTGAATTAAGCTCGATAGGTCCTAATAAGCAAGCTAATCGTTGCTATACCTTGTCGGCAATTACACCGCATACGGTTTCGATTACTGTAAAATTAAATTCTCAAGGAGAAGTGTCGCCTTGGCTGCATGAATTTGCCAAAGTCGGTATGGTATTTAATATCTCATTACCGCGCGGTAAATTTGTTCATCGTGATCAAAACAAGCTGTTATTTATCTGTGCAGGCTCGGGTATTACCCCTGCATTTTCGATGATTAATAAATTATTGGAAAATAAGAATGAAGCGGAGGCAAGCCAGATAGGCTTATTTTACCGAACTCAAACTCCGACAAATACTATTTTCTCTAGTCGGCTAACAGAGCTAGAAAGTGCTCATAGTAATCTGAACGTTGAGCTGAGTTATTCACGCTTACCGGTTGAAATTGTAACGCCTTCTTTTATCGATCAGCTTGTTTCTGCCTACCCAGATATTAAACAACAGCATGTTTATTTATGTGGCCCTGAGTTGTTTAGAAACGATGTGATTCAATATTTAGAATCCATAGATTTCGATATGGGTAATCTGGATATTGAGCAATTTACTTTACCCACCCTTCAGAAGGGGCGACAGTCGATTAGAAAGCTGGATGAAGATGTCACTGTATTGTTGAAATCTCAGAACATTAACTTTGTAATACCTGCAAGTGACTGTGATAAAACAATCTTAGAGGCCGCTGAAGAGCAGGGGATTGTTATGGAACATGGTTGTCGTTCTGGTATGTGTGGTTCTTGTAAAACGAATCTAATCTCTGGGGAAGTAAGCGGTAACCAAATAGGACGTAGTATTTATCCTTGTACCGCTTATCCTGCGTCAAATCAGATTGTTTTGGAGTAGCGATGCAATAACTGGTTGAGTTCTGTTACGGCCTTTGCAGGGTATAAGTCTTTATATTCCTGCATGTAGATAACAGTTTGGGGGCGCACTTTCATAAAGTGCTTTTTCAAATACGCTTCTAATGGCAGGGGAACAAACCATGGGGCAATTTTTAATAGTAGCTTATAAAGCCTAGGTCTTAAGAACACCTTTAATAGCAATGTTAAAGACAGTTTCTTCAATGAATTGGTAAAACCTTCCTCTGTGATTTGCTGAGGCAGCAATGCTTGCTGCGCTGCACTAAGCTTTTTCAATAAATCAGCTGATTGACCTAAACGTTTAAACTCCCAGTTTGCTGCTTCGAGGACACATAAGAATGTCATCAAAAAGGCAGAAGGTATTTTAGAATCATCAATGGCGCTTTTGACTGCTTTTGCAGGAATTGCTGAGTTTTTAAATAACGATACGATATTTTTTAAACGCGTCTGCTGACTTTCTGTGCTGGCAGAAATTGGCATTGGCATCGGTGGCGAATAATACGCTGTGCCTGCAGGTTTAATATTTTGATTCACTTCATCAGTTTGATAGCTGATAAGGCTGATCATTCCTTGGAAGATCTTTTCTTTAACGATGACTTGGCTTAAATGTTCGAAGTCGGTCGCACTGGGTTGAAGCATTAATAAATCAGTATCTGTACCAATTAACGTTTGCTTTATTTGGTCGAGAGGCAATTGGCGCAACGCATTAGAAGAAATTGCCAGTGCAATAATGTCGAAGCCTTGGGCATCGTCCCAGTGATTAATGGTTTCAAAGTCTTTAAAGTGCTGAGGATTTAATAGCTTTTTATCACTGTTCAGGTGGTAAAGAACAACGCCTGCTTCTTTTTCTTGATTAAGCTGAGCTTGATATTTTTCTTTCACCATAAAAGTCACTTGATGACCTGCGTTGGCAAAATGATGGCCATAGACCAAGCCTACAGCGCCGGCACCGACAATTAATATCTTCATTTTGTTGCTAGCTCACCCAATACAGCTTGGATATTGCGAGGCACTAAGCGCAAACCTAAAACAGCAAGCTTATACATTAAGCCTGGAACAACATTGCCTTTGCCTTTTGCGAGTGCTTTTAAGCCTGAGCGAGAAACAGTTTCGCTCGACATCATTGCAAGGCTACGCACACCATCAATTTTTTGCCCGGCAACATCCATAAATTCTGTTGACGTGCCACCTGGGCATAATGCTGTAATGCGAACGTTGTCTTGCTTAAACTCTCTCACTAATGAATCCGCAAGATTCAATGCGTAAGCTTTAATAGCAGAATAAGTGGCGAACTGAGGTCCAGGCATAAAGCCAAGTAATGAAGATACTAACATTACATAGCCATCCTTACGCTGGCGCATGTCTTGGCCAAATAAGTAGGTGAGTTCTGTCAGGGTAGTCACCATCAATTGAATCATTTCTTGATGAACCGGCAGCGGAATATCCAGCATGTAGCCGTGTTTCGCAAAGCCTGCATTGTTGATTAAAATATCGATTTGTAGGTTTTGGACTTGGCATTGATTATAAAGAGATTGGGCTGAGCCAGGAGTGGACAAGTCGATACTGATGGTCGTTACCGCTATGCCATGCTTTTGTTCCAGCTCTTGCTTTAGACTTTCAAGACGATCGGTTCTACGGGCGACAAGTACTAATGGGCAAGATAAGGCTGCGAGTTGTCTTGCCATGGTTTCGCCAATACCACTTGATGCGCCAGTGATAAGTGCTGTTTTACCTTTAAGACGGTTCATGGTTTGTCCTATTTTTTTATAATTCTATAGCTTTACAATTCTATAGTTTGATATCTATCGAAGTATTGGACTTTAAAATATGATTCGATAGTTGTCAAACTATTAATTCAGCTCATTTCTGATTACACTGTGCACTTGATTGTATTGAAGAGAAGTATTACGAAAGTATGTCTGAGACAGAATTTGATATTAAAACCTTTAGCCGAGTTTTTAAGGCGCTATCGAATCCGAATCGATTGCAGATCTATTTAGAGGTGGTTGCTCATCGTGATTCAGGCATAGAGGCTCCTGAAGCAGGGTGTGGCATTGCTGACTTAATTATTAAACTCAGTGTGGGGGCGCCGACTATTTCACATCATGTGAAAGAACTGGTGGATGCAGGATTAGTGACGGTAGAAAAAAAGGGTAAATTTGTTAGTTGTCATTTAAATGAAGTGATGCATGAAAAGCTTTGTCTTTTCTTTAATAAATAGGGTGTTCTTAATCTACTGTTAAGCTTCTATAGTTGTGGGCATTTTCGAGTTCTATCTGGCTAGTATTGTCTCTATTAATTTTTCTTACTTTTCCTAATGTTATGGGAAACGTTGGTAATATTTTTAGTTATCCTGATCACCCGAAATAAAAAGCCCAGCTGTATCAAAGCGAGGGCTATTTTTTATTAAAATATATCACTTAGTTGGTGGCGAGCAAGGCTTCTTCGCGATCTGTGACAACCTGATTACGGCCATTGTTTTTGGCTTTATACAGAGCGCTATCTGCACGTTCGCAAATACTACGCATAGTATCCGATGAATACAGGGTAGCGCTGCCGATACTGCTGGTAATACTTAAACTGCCTTTTTCATGGCTGAAAACGGCTTCTTCAATCGAGCTACGAATTCGCTCTGCAATTATATGAGCATCCGTGCTATCGGCGCTTGCCAGCATGATCAGAAATTCTTCCCCGCCATAGCGAAAACAAATATCGGTTTGACGAATACAAGCGGTAATCGACTTAACGATTTGCTTTAAAACTTCATCACCCATAGCGTGGCCATAAGTATCGTTAACATTTTTAAAGTGATCAATGTCGAGCATAAGTACCGAAAGTGGCTGGTTGTTGCGTTTTGCCAGTTCGATTTCACGCGACAGTGTTTTATCTAATGCAATACGATTGCCTGCGCCGGTAAGCGGGTCGCGAAAAGCGGCGGCCAGTGCTTCTGTATAGCGAACAGCATTGCGTAAAGGGTAAACCAGGGTACTGATTAGTCCTTCGATATTCGCCAGCTCATGTTCACGAAAGCGGGTGCTGCGGCTAAACGTCAACTCACCCATATAATCTTTATGGGTGGTCAAGCGGTAAGTGCAGGTGTGAATGCCTTCTTTACCGTAGGTATTAAGCAAATTTTGATTGCTGTTGCTGTAGCACATGCTATCAACCAAGACGGCATGCTTCATTTCACTGAAGAAAATGTCGAGCAGTTGATCAAGCTCTAGAGTCGTTTGCAGCCGACTACTTAGCTTAAGTAATAGTTCAGGTTTGATGTCGGGTTTGGGCATTAAATCTGAAAATGGCGTTACTTGCTTATCTTCAGTCAATGTTGCTCTACCGCTGCTTTGCAAACGCGTAACCATACGCAACCTCTTTTACAGAATGTATTTATTCAATTGCAAAAGTAAATGCTAAAACTGTGCCAGTATTGATGTTGTTATTATTTTCAATTAAATCAATGGCTTAGAATTAGTTTAGGGGGATATTCAAAAAAAGATTAAAGATTGGCGGAGTTAAAAAATTGTCGCCGTCGGGTTTATGGCTGTTGTTCGAGTGAAATGTGTACGATAAGTTGACGTGAATCTGGGTATCGTGCACGTCTCTGCGACGATACCCAATAAAAGCTAAAATTTAGGCGGGTTTGGGCTGAGCATCCAATGCTTGGCCGTTGACATGCTTAGATTCATCGCTCATTAAATACACGTGAATATCCATGATTTCATCTGGAGTTTTAAGATGCGCTGGGTTTTCTGCTGGGTAGGCATCGGCGCGCATGCTGGTGCGGGTAGCGCCAGGGTTTAAGCTGTTAACGCGGATGTTACGGCTATCATAAAGCTCTTCAGATAAAATCTGCATTAAGCCTTCAATAGCGAATTTAGAAACAGAGTAGGCGCCCCAGAAGGCACGGCCCTTGCGGCCAACGCTAGAAGAGGTTAGCACAAGGGATGCGCCATGTTCAGAGCGTTCTAGTAATGGAGTGATAGATTTGGCTAATAAAAATTGACCATTTACATTGATGTCCATGACCTGTTTCCAGGCAGCCCATTTGTAACCATCAATCGGTGCTTTTTGGCCCAAAACACCTGCATTTAGCAGGGCGCCGTCTAAGCGTCCAAATTCACGAGCGATCAAGTCAGCCAATTCAATAAACTTCTCTTCATCATTACAGCCAAGGTCGAAAGGCAATACAGCCGCTTGCGGCAGGCCTTCTTCTTCAAAGCGGTCATAGACGGTTTCTAGCATGTCTTGTGTGCGACCAAGAAGAATAACGGTAGCGCCTTCTCTTGCGTATGCTAAAGCAGCGTGAGCGCCGATGCCATAACTTGCGCCAGTCACTAAAATGACGCGATCTTTTAACTTTTGGGATTTTTCCGCGGCTGCTTGGCTCATGTTTCTCTCAATATTCATCTATTTAACGTGGTTGTTCGTGCGCTAGCGGCAAACAAGTTCCGCTAGCGGCGATGTTTAACAAAACGGCTTGCCGTTTTGGCTATCGAATAGCGACAGCTTTCGTTTATTTTAGGCAGTACTTAATGTAGTACTCAAAACAGAGCTTAATAAATCAGTGACTTCTTGCGCAGTATTCACCAATAAGTCAGCTTGCCAGTCTGCTGGATTGTCATGAGCTTCTATGTAGCCATATAGCGTTGCAATGGTGAACATGTCAGCCGCATTGCCCGCATCGATATCTCGGATATGGTCACCCAGATACCAGCAGTCTTTTGCCTCGATATTTATTGTGCGAGCCGCTAGAAAAAGTGGGTCTGGAAAAGGCTTGGTTCTTTCCACATCATCAGGGCAGACCAGTACAGAGCAGTGCTCTAATATGGGCAGTTTGTTTACTAAGCGTTCTAATAGTATCTCGGTATAGATGCGTGGCTTGTTGGTCACAATGCCCCAAGGCAAGGTGAGGGCATTACACGCTTCTAACAACTCGGTAATGCCAGAAAATAAATCACTTTTCTCGCCGAGATGGCGTGTGTATAGATCAAGCAGGCGCTGTCTTTGCTCATTAATATCGCTGTTTTTTTCATTCGCTTCGGCCGCCGTTGTTCCAGTAGGCAGCTGAGGCATATCGAGTGCTAAGCGAGTCAAAGCCCAACCACCGTTGGAAACTTGCAGGCGGATAACCTCATCCGCTAGCGGTGGCAGGTTGTGTTCTTCTCTTAAGGTATTTACCGCCGGAAAGAAGTCCGGTGCGGTGTCCATAAGAGTGCCGTCTAAGTCAAAGAGCAGTGCTTTTGGTTTTGGGCTATTTTTTGTCATGGATGAAAGAGCCATTAAAGGGCTTTCTCGCAAGCCATTAAGTAATTAACATCCACATTGTTATCGACTAACTTATAGTTTTTAGAAATGGGGTTGTACGTCATGCCTGTCATGTGAACTTGCTTCAAATTCACTGGGCGACACCAGCGTGCCAGTTCGGCAGGTTTGATGAACTTGTTGTAATCGTGAGTGCCTGTTGGTACTAGCTTCAATACATATTCAGCGCCGATTACCGCCATTAAATAGCTCTTAGGGTTACGGTTAATGGTCGAAAAGAAAACATGGCCGCCTGGTTTTACTAGCTTAGCGCAGGCGCGAACGATGGACTCAGGGTCAGGTACATGCTCTAGCATTTCTAGGCAGGTAACAATGTCGAAGGACTCTGGATTCTCATCGGCAAAATCTTCAACGGGAACGCATTGGTAATCAACGTTAACCCCAGATTCTAAGGCGTGTAGCTTGGCTGTATCTAAGTTTGCTTGGCCTAAATCAATGCCGGTAACTTTCGCGCCGCGTAACGCCATGCCTTCACTCAAGATGCCACCACCACAACCAACATCTAATACTTTTTTGCCGGCTAAAGACGCGTGTTCTTCAATGTAGTTGGTGCGCAGAGGGTTGATTTCGTGCAGCGGCTTGAATTCACTTTCCATATCCCACCAACGCGTGGCGATCGATTCAAATTTAGCGATTTCAGCGCTATCAACATTGACATTTTTTAAATCTGACATAGTAAATTCCTTCAAGTTGTACGCTTCATCTAATAGGAAGACAGTACGAAAATCTTTTTATAAGGCAAACATTTATCGCGCTATTCTAACTGCATTCATTTTTACTTAATAGCGTTTGTCGGTTCACTCATTGCGCTAGACCAAGCTTTAGCCTGGTTTATTAATGCTTCTTCGTTCAGTGTGGTTAATTTGCCTTCTTTTAATAGGCATTGTCCGTTCACCCAAACATGACTGACATGTGATGATTTTGCGCAATAAACCAAGTGTGAAATAGGATCGAAGACCGGTTGGCTCGAAAGCGAATTAAAGTCGATGGCTTGAATGTCAGCGGCTTTTCCTGGTAACAAAGAGCCTGTGATATTATCGATGCCCAGTGCACGAGCGCCGCCTAAAGTTGCAAGGGTTAGCGCTTCTATCGCGGGCATGGCGCGAGCATTTTGACTAACGCCTTTTGCCAGTAGTGCGGCGGTTTTGACTTCGCCAAACATGTCTAGGTCATTATTACTGGCGGCGCCGTCAGTGCCAATCGCCAGCGCAATGTTCGCCGCTGATAATCGTGCGGTTGGGCAGAAGCCACTGGCCAGTTTTAAATTCGACTCAGGGCAATGCACAACCGATGCGCCTGTTTTTTGTAAAATCTGAATGTCGTGTTCATTAATTTGGGTCATATGAACGCAGCTGACGCGTTCGTTTAAAAAACCAATATCCATTAAGCGCTGGGTTGGGCGTTTATCGAATTTCTCTAAACTTTCACTGACTTCAAAAGCGGTTTCGTGCAAATGAATCTGAACGGGCATGTCGAGCTGATCAGCCAATACGGTAATTTCTTTCAAAGGTTCATCAGAAACCGTGTAAGGCGCGTGAGGGCCAAAACCAATTTGTACTAGACCTTGGACATTCATTGGGTGGTTATTGAATCTGTCGTTGCACTCAACGGCTTTACGGATGTATTCGTCGGAGTTCTGTGCGTAATTTGTCGGAAAATCCAATACGGGCGCAAAGCACACGGCGCGAATGCCGCTGGCTAATGCCGCTTCGCCACTTTGCTGTGGATAAAAATACATATCGGCAAAAGTCGTCGTACCCGATTGAATCATTTCAGCAATGGCCAGATCCGTTCCTTGCTTCACAAAGTCTTCATCTACGTGCTGTGCTTCTGCAGGCCAGATATGTTCTTGCAGCCAGTCCATAAGGGGGAGGTCATCTGCTAGACCACGAAATAACGACATCGCGGCATGGCCGTGAGCATTGACCCAGCCAGGCATTAATAACTGCTGGCCGAGGTCGAGAGTTTCTGTCGCGCTAATTTGGCAACTAGATTGCGGTTCAATCGCGAGAATAATGCCATCTTTGATCAATAAACAGTGATCGATCAATACTTGTTGGTTTGTTGTTTCGATCGGTACGATCCAGTGCGCATCGATGCGTAAGTCAGCATGGGCTGCTAATGCTGAAAGATCTTGAATGGAATTAGAATTCTTGGCTGAGCTCATGTTTGTACTCGCGTTAGTTACTGCTTATTTTAGCTAATTTTTGCACAGTATAATCAAACTTTGATCAGGGTGAACCACCTTCCTTATGTATTCCTTCATATAGAAGCAGGAAAGAAGGGCGAAAGACTAGGTATCTTGTTGATTTGTGGTATGATTTGGCGCTAATTATAAACGCTAATAACAAGGACCGAATGAGGTTTTCGATAGAGACCATCATTCGACAGAGACAGGCCAAGAATCTATGGGTGAGTTAGCCAAAGAAGTATTGCCAATTAACATTGAAGACGAACTAAAATCGTCTTACCTTGATTACGCGATGAGCGTAATTGTTGGGCGTGCCTTGCCGGATGTGCGTGACGGGTTAAAACCTGTGCACAGACGCGTTCTTCATGCGATGAATGTATTAGGTAACGATTGGAATAAAGCCTATAAAAAATCGGCCCGAGTGGTCGGTGACGTAATCGGTAAATATCACCCACACGGTGATTCTGCGGTTTACGATACCATTGTTCGTATGGCGCAAGACTTTTCTATGCGATATACATTGGTAGACGGTCAAGGGAACTTTGGTTCGGTTGACGGTGACTCAGCAGCCGCCATGCGTTATACCGAAATTCGTATGGATAAACTCAGCCATGAGTTATTAGCGGATATCGATAAAGAAACTGTGAACTTCGTACCGAACTACGATGGCACAGAAAAAATTCCAGAAGTAATGCCAACACGAGTCCCGAACCTGTTAATTAATGGTTCCTCCGGTATTGCGGTGGGTATGGCGACGAACATTCCGCCACACAACTTAAACGAAGTGGTTTCTGCGTGTTTGGCATTAATCGATAATCCTGCAATGGATATCGATGCCTTAATGGAACACATTCCAGGCCCAGATTTCCCAACCGGTGCATTCATTAACGGTCGCGAAGGTATTGTTGAAGCCTATCGTACGGGTCGTGGCCGTATTCACATGCGTGCTCGTCACCACTTTGAAGAAAACGAAAAGAACGGCAAAGTGTCGATCGTTTTCACCGAAATTCCTTACCAGTTGAACAAAGCGCGTTTGATCGAAAAGATCGCCGAGCTGGTTAAAGAAAAGAAAATTGAAGGCATTACAGAGCTACGTGATGAGTCTGACAAAGACGGTATGCGTATCGTAGTTGATCTTCGTCGCGGCGAGATGCCAGAAGTAACCTTGAACAATTTGTTTGCTCAAACGGCTTTACAGTCGGTATTTGGCATTAACGTGGTTGCTTTGATGGATGGTAAGCCACAAACGTTGAACTTGAAGCAAATGCTTGAAGCCTTCGTTCGCCACCGCCGTGAAGTCGTAACACGTCGTACGATTTTTGAATTACGCAAAGCCCGTGAACGTGGTCATTTATTGGAAGGCTTAGCCATTGCGTTAAGTAATATTGATCCAATCATCGCCTTGATTAAAAAATCACCGACCGGTGCAGAAGCGAAAGAAGCCTTGATCGCAACGCCTTGGTCTCCGGGTTCAGTTACCGGTTTCTTAGAACGTGCGGGTGAAAATGCCTGTCGCCCAGATGATTTGGGTGAAGAGTTTGGTATGCACGATGGTATGTACCATCTTTCGCCTCAGCAAGCGCAAGCGATTCTTGATTTACGTCTGCAAAAACTGACGGGTCTAGAGCACGAAAAACTGATTGAAGAATATCAGTTGAAGCTTGAAGAAATTAAAGAGTACCTAGAGATTTTGGGTTCTCCAGAAAAATTGTTGCAAATTATTCGTGATGAATTAGCGACCATTAAAGAAGAATACGGTGACGAACGTCGTACTGAAATCATTGCTAATAAGCGTGATTTGACTATGGCTGATTTGATCCCAGAAGAAGATTTAGTATTAACCATTTCTCATGGTGGTTACGCCAAGACTCAGCAGCTAGATGTGTATCAAGCGCAGCGTCGTGGTGGTAAAGGTAAGTCGGCGGCATCGGTTAAAGATGACGATTACGTTGAACACCTAATGATTGCCAATAGCCATGATACGGTTTTATGTTTTACCGATGCGGGTAAAGTATTTTGGCTAAAAGTGTATGACATTCCACAGGCCAGCCGTAACTCCAAAGGCCGTCCAATGGTTAACGTGGTAAATCTAGGTGAAGAAGAGCGCATTACTGCGATCTTGCCATTACCTGAATTTACCGGCGAAGAGTTCATCTTCATGGCAACCTCTATGGGTACTGTGAAGAAAACCAGTTTAGAGCACTTCCAGCGTCCACGTTCAAGCGGTTTAATCGCTTGTGAATTGGACGAAGGCGATCACTTGATTGGCGTTGCCATTACCGACGGCACGAAAGATATCTTACTATTAACCGACGCAGGTAAAGCCAACCGCTTTAATGAATCGGCAGTACGCGCAATGGGTCGAACGGCTCGTGGTGTTCGTGGTATCAGAATGCAAGAAGATCAAAAAGTGATCTCCTTAGTTATTCCAGAAGAAGGCGGCACGTTATTAACGGCGAGTGATCGCGGTTATGGCAAGCGTACTCTTATCTCAGAATTCCCAACCAAAGGCCGCGGCACCCAAGGTGTTAAAGCGATGGTTGTGAACGAGCGTAACGGTATTATTGTGGGTGCAGTGCAAGTCTTCGAAAATGACGAAGTGATGTTGATCAGTGATAAAGGCACGCTTGTGCGTACCTCGGCTGATTCAGTCTCTTGCTTGGGTCGTAATACCCAGGGCGTTCGCTTAATTAAAGTCGCTGAAAAAGAGCGCTTAATTGGTGTTGAACGAGTATGTGAGCCAGAAGAAATTGACGATGGTATCGAATACCTAGCAGCAGACGGTACACAAGTGGAAGGCGAAGAAGTCGACGCATTGGTTGCTGATGATGCTATTGAGTCAGAAGGTACTGAGGCTAATGATGAAGGCCAAAATACGGATGATGCTGACGAAGAATAATTCGTTGGTCGTCTCTGTGGTTGCACGGATTAGTTAAAAGATAAAAGTGCTGATTATGGTGAAGATTATTCATTATTAGTCAGCGCTTTTTTCTGCTTTAAAAGCCGGCGAAATTCTCGCCTGATTTTTAACAAGAGTTGAACAAAACTGTAGTATTTGGAATTTAAAAACATGACTCGTTTATATAATTTTTGTGCAGGTCCGGCTGCATTGCCAACGGCTGTATTAACACAAGCTCAGACTGACCTACTAAATTGGCAGCAAAAAGGTTTGTCGATTATGGAGATGAGTCATCGTTCTCCTGAATTTGTCGGAATTGCTCAAAAAGCCGAGCAAGATTTACGTGACCTAATGGTTATTCCTGATAACTATAAAGTACTATTCATGCAAGGTGGCGCAAGCAGCCAGTTCACTATGATTCCGATGAATCTGTTACGTGGTAAAAAAACGGCAGATTATATCAATACAGGCCAGTGGTCTAAAAAAGCGATTGCAGAAGCAAAGCGTTTTTGTGACGTGAATGTTGCAGCAACAACAGAAGGTAATAAATTCACCTCTGCGCCTTCTCAAGAAGAATTAAACCTGAACCCTGAAGCAGCCTATGTTCATTACACGCCTAATGAAACCATTGGTGGTGTTCAGTTCGATTACATCCCAGAAACTAACGGTGTTCCTTTAGTTGCTGATTATTCATCAGCCATCTTGTCTGAAGAAATCGATGTCTCTAAGTTTGCCATGATCTACGCAGGCGCTCAGAAAAACATCGGCCCAGCAGGTTTGTGTATCGTGATTATTCGCGAAGACTTGCTAGGGCAAACTCTAGCAGGCACGCCGACCATGTTTGACTACAAGGTCATGGCTGATAACGATTCTATGTACAATACCCCACCAAGCTATGGCTGGTATTTAGCCGGATTGGTCTTTGCTTGGTTGAAAGAGCAAGGTGGCGTAAAAGCCATGGCTGAAGTGAATCGCCGCAAAGCAGAAAAGTTATACAGCTTTATTGATACGAATGCGTTTTATGCGAACCCGGTTGCGATTAATAACCGTTCGATTATGAATGTACCTTTTACTTTGGCAAATTCAGATCTAGATAAAGCGTTTTTAGCGGCTAGTGAAAAAGCAGGATTTTTAAACCTAGCAGGACACCGCAGTGTAGGCGGCATGCGCGCCAGTATTTATAACGCAGTCGAAGAAAAAGCGGTTGATGCATTGATTGCCTTTATGGCCGAGTTTGCGAAAGAAAATAGCTAGCTCTAATTAAGGGCTGGCTCAAGCAAGCTCCCAATATTTTTGATGAAGACGGACTCCATGACCAAGAATAGTTTTACCACAGAAGCGGAAGAGTTAGGCAAGTTACGTGATGAGATCGACAGTGTAGATCAGCAGATTCAGCAGCTTGTAAATAAACGTGCTCAGTGCGCGCAGAAAGTTGCTGATGTTAAAGAGCATTTTTCTAAGCCAGGTGAATCTGTTGTTTTTTATCGCCCAGAGCGTGAAGCGCAAGTATTACGTCGCGTGATGGAGCGAAACGAAGGCCCATTGCCTGCGGAAGGTGTTGCGCGTTTATTTCGTGAAATTATGTCGCAGTGCTTAGCGCTTGAAGAGCCTATGAAAATTGCGTACTTGGGCCCAGAAGGCACCTTTACTCAGCAAGCGGCGTTAAAGCATTTTGGTCATGCGGTGCAGTGTGAGAGCCAAGGTTCAATTGCTGATGTTTTCCGTGAAGTGGAAGCGGGTGGCGCAAACTTTGGTGTTGTTCCTGTTGAGAACTCTACTGAGGGTGTGATTACTCATACTTTAGACAGTTTTGTAGGTTCTAACTTACATATCTGTGGTGAAGTTGCGTTACGTATCCATCATCACTTCTTATTAAAAGAAGCTTCATTGAAAGAAGTAGAAGCAACCAAACCATCAAAAGTCTATTCTCATGCACAATCGTTGGCGCAGTGTCGTCAATGGTTGGATGCAAATTGGCCAGGCATTGAGCGTATTGCCGTCAGCTCAAATGCTGAAGCGGCTCGTCGCGCTCAAGAAGAAGAGGGTGCAGCAGCGATTGCTAGTGAGGCTGCAGCCGAGCTTTATGATTTGAGCATTGCAACGGCTAATATCGAAGATATGCCAGACAATACCACGCGCTTTTTAATTATTGGTAAGCAAACGACTGAAATCAGTGGTGATGATAAAACGTCACTATTAATTGCCAGCAAAAATAAGCCAGGCGCTTTGTATCATTTGTTAGCACCGTTTCATGAAGAAGGCGTCAGCTTAACGCGTATCGAAACGCGTCCGTCAAAATCGGGCACATGGAATTATATGTTCTTCATTGACCTTGAAGGTCACCAAAATGAAGAGAAGGTGAAAAAAGCCATGGCATTGGTGCAGCAGCAATGTACAGATTTTAAATGCTTGGGTTCTTATCCAAAGGCCGTGCTTTAGCAAAACTAACGAAAAGCCTTGTGGAATCATGATTAGCAATTGCTTCCACAAAACGGCGTAAATATGGAATAACTCACATCCGTGTGAGTTACCCTTCGGGCAGCTTCGCTGTGCAAAACTTGCTCCTGCAGTTTTGTCCCTGTAGCCAACAGCTAATAATGATTTATTGAGCGTTTGAGTAGATTAAAGAATTATGACTAATCAAAAAGTACAAGCACTTGTTGAAAAAGCACGTGCGGAAATTCAGGGTTTACGTCCTTATCAACCAGGTAAACCGATTGATGAACTAGCGCGTGAGTTTGGTCTGAATCCTGCTGACATTGTGAAACTTGCCAGTAATGAAAATCCTATCGGTCCAAGTCAAAAAGCTATTGCCGCAATGGAGCAAGAAGCGCGAGAATTAACGCGTTACCCAGACGGTAATGGCTTTGATCTTAAAGAAGCGCTGTGCCAAAAACTAAGCACCGACGCCTCACCGATTAAACACGCAAATATCACTTTGGGTAATGGCTCTAGCGATATCCTAGATTTTATTGTTACCTGCTTTGTTTCCAAAGGCGACGAAGTTGTTTTCTCGCAGCACGCGTTCGCTATTTATGGCTTAGTCACCACAATTCAAGGTGGCGTGTGTAGCGTTGTTCCTGCCAAAAACTACGGCCACGATCTTGATGCAATGGCAGCAGCGATCAGCGATAAAACACGCCTTGTTTTTGTTACCAATCCCAATAACCCAACCGGAACTTGGTTAACGCATACAGAAGTCTCTGACTTTATGGCGAAAGTACCGAGTGACGTTGTGGTTGTATTAGATGAAGCGTATTTCGAATATGTTAATGAACCTGATTATTGTGATGGCTTAATCCTATTGTCAGAGTACCCCAATTTAGTGATCACGCGTACGTTCTCTAAAGCTTATGGCTTAGCATCGTTACGCGTCGGTTATGGTGTTTCAGCTCCAGAAGTTGCTGATTTAATGAACCGTGTGCGTCCGCCCTTTAATGTGAATTCATTTGCATTAGCCGCTGCGGTTGCGACATTGAATGACGACGAATACGTAGCAGAAAGCAAAGCCGTTAACGATGCGGGTATGGCGTACTTAACTCAAACATTTGATCAGATGGGTTTGCCGTATATTCCGTCGGTAGGAAACTTCATTAGCTTTGAAATTCCTACTGAAATCGATCATAAGCCGACTAATATTTCAGCGTCAGAAGTAAATGCTCAGTTATTAGCGAACGGTGTGATTATTCGCCCAATTGCCAATTACGAAATGCCAAGCTATTTACGTGCTTCAATCGGCACCGCGAAAGAAAATGAAACCTTTATTGCTAAGCTGAAGCAAATTTTAGCGGATGCGCGCTCTTGAGTTTTCAAAAGAAGGCGCATTTAAATATTCCCAAGGTAGCGATTATTGGCTTAGGTCTAATTGGCTGCTCTTGGGTGAAAGCATTAAGAAGTACGAAAAGTGTTGAGCAGATCTCTGGCTTTGATCGCAATATGGATTCAATGGAGCAAGCCTTGCAGGCGGGCTTGATTGACGACTTTTCTATCGATGTGTGCGATGTTGTACGCGATGCTGATTTGGTTATTATTTCGGTGCCGATTTTAGCGGTTGGCGATGTGCTAGAGCAGATTAAGTCGAGCATTGGTGATCATACCATTTTGACTGACGTCGGTAGTGTGAAAGGTAATATTTCCAAAGCGGTGACAGCGGTATTGGGCGAAGATTTTGATCGCTTTGTATTAGGCCATCCTATTGCGGGTTCCGAGCGCAGTGGTGTATCGGCAGCGGATGAGCACTTATTTAAAAATCACAAAATCATCTTAACGCCAGAAAAACGCACGAGTGAAGTGGCACTAGATTTAGTCAGTGATGCGTGGGAAGTGACCGGTGGTAAGGTTGAGCTGATGACAGTTCAGCATCATGACGAAGTATTGGCTGCCACCAGTCACCTTCCTCATTTATTAGCGTACTCCTTGGTCGATACCTTGGCGAACGATGAAGAAAATAACGATATCTTTAATTACGCAGCGGGCGGTTTTCGTGATTTTACTCGTATTGCCTCAAGCAGCCCAATCATGTGGCGCGACATTTTTGTCGGTAATAAAGACGAAGTATTAAAGGCGCTGGATTTATTCACCGCCGACTTGCAGCAACTGCGCGAAGTGGTTGCTAATGAAGATAAAACCCAGATGATGGGCACCTTTACCCGTGCAAAAGCTGCACGAGATCATTTTACTAAAATACTTGCTCGCAGAGCGTATGTGGATTCCATGACAAGTCAGATTGTAAATTATGTAGCAAAACCGGGTGGAAAGCTTTCCGGTGAATTCCGTGTTCCTGGTGATAAATCGATTTCTCATCGTTCTATCATGCTAGGTTCTTTAGCGGAAGGCACAACCGAAGTAACCGGCTTTTTAGAGGGCGAAGACAGTCTTGCGACGCTTCAATCTTTCCGCGATATGGGCGTTGTTATCGAAGGTCCACACCGTGGTCGCGTTACCGTTCATGGTGTTGGTTTACACGGTTTAAAAACACCTCCAAATGCTTTGTACTTGGGTAACTCGGGTACGTCGATGCGTTTATTGTCGGGCCTTATGTCTGCACAAAACTTCGACGTGGAAATGACCGGTGATGCGTCTTTATCAAAGCGCCCAATGAATCGCGTTGCTGATCCATTACGTGCAATGGGTGCGATTATCGACTCTGCTGAAAATGGTCGTCCGCCCTTGAAGATTAAAGGTAGAGAGACGATTACCGGTGGTCAGTCTTTAAAAGGTATTCACTATGTTTTACCGATGGCCAGTGCGCAAGTGAAAAGCTGCCTGTTATTGGCAGGCTTATACGCTGAAGGCGAAACCACGGTAATCGAACCGGCTCCGACTCGTGACCATACCGAGCGTATGCTAAAAGGTTTTGGCTATCCTGTTGAAGTGGACGGTCCTAAAGTAACCGTTCGCCCGGGTGGAAAATTAATCGCAACGGCGATTGATGTACCGTCTGATATTTCTTCTGCAGCTTTCTTCATGGTTGCGGCAAGTATCGCTAAAGATTCTGATATCACCTTGCAACATGTGGGCATCAATCCAACGCGTGTCGGCGTGATTAATATTCTTCGCCAGATGGGCGCGAATATTGAAATGTTCAATCAAAAAGAAGTGGGCGGCGAGCCGGTTGCAGATTTACGCATTCGTAGCGCGCAGCTAAAAGGTATTCAGATTCCAGAAGATCAGGTGCCATTAGCGATTGATGAATTTCCTGCAATTTTCATCGCAGCCGCATGTGCTGAAGGTACAACGGTTTTGACCGGCGCTGAAGAATTACGTGTTAAAGAATCAGACCGCATACAAGCCATGGTTGATGGGTTGCAGATTTTGGGGGTTGATGCGGTTGGTACTGAAGATGGTGCAATCATTAAAGGCTTTGGTAGTGAAGGTTCTTTCAATGGCGGAGAAGTCGACAGTGTTGATGATCACCGCATTGCTATGAGCTTTACTATTGCGTCTTTGCGCGCTAACGCGGCGATCTTGGTAAAAGACTGTGCAAACGTTGGTACGTCATTCCCCGGTTTTGTTGAGCTGGCTAATGGTTGTGGCATTAACGTCTCTAACGAAGCGGGATAAATATGAGTGATATTGAAGTTAAAGATTTACCAGAAGTTAAATTAGCGGGCCCCGTTATTACTGTTGATGGTCCGTCGGGTGCTGGTAAAGGCACTCTTTGCCAAATGCTTGCTGCAAAATTGAACTGGGCGCTATTAGACAGTGGTGCCTTATATAGAGTTACGGCCTTAGCTGCAAAACAGCATGGCGTTGCCCTTGATAATGAAGCAGGCTTAGAAGCGATTGCCGCACATTTAGATGTGCAGTTTAAGGTTTCTGCTGAACAAGCTGGCGTGCAGGTTATTTTAGAAGGTGACAACGTAACATCTGACTTACGCACCGAAGAAACCGGCGCGATTGCTTCTCAGGTAGCCGCAGTTAATGCAGTTCGTTCGGCTTTATTAGAGCGTCAGCGTGCTTTCCAGCAAGAGCCTGGATTGATTGCTGATGGTCGTGATATGGGAACGGTCGTATTCCCAAGCGCGGAATTAAAGGTGTACTTAACGGCCAGTGCGGAAGAGCGTGGGCAGCGTCGCTATAAGCAGTTGATAGAAAGCGGTAAAAATGCTAGTCTTGCCGGAATTATCGAAGATATTAGAGCGCGAGATGATCGCGACATGAACCGAACGGTAGCACCCTTGAAACCAGCTGACGATGCGATTGTTATTGATAGCACCAGTATGAGCATAGAAACCGTATTTGAACAGGTTCAGCAAGCTGCCGAAAAAGCAGGCTTGTTAGCCTAATATCTCTTTATAAAAGAACCTTAAAAACTCTGCACATTGTCAGGCGTACGCAGTACGGAATGTGCGGAGTTTTTTATTATGACCCTAAATATCTGACTGTTTAGGGGGTGATTAGTCTGACCCAAACCAGTGATTGTTTCGACAAGCGCAAACTCGGGGTAGCCTACACCAAGCTTTATAGGATGTATTAATGGAAAATTTTGCTGAGTTATTTGAAGAGTCGTTACAAACTCTGGACATGAAACCAGGTTCAATCGTTACCGGTACTGTAGTAGATATCGATAGCGACTGGGTAACGGTAAACGCAGGTCTTAAATCTGAAGCCATTATTCCACGCAGCCAGTTCTTAAACGACAAAGGCGAGTTGGAAGTAGCAGTTGGCGATGAGACTCTAGTTGCTCTTGACGCAGTAGAAGATGGTTTTGGTGAAACTAAGCTATCTCGTGAAAAAGCAAAACGTGCTGAAGCTTGGAAAGAGCTTGAGAAAGCATTCGAAGAAAACGCTGTTGTTAAAGGCGTTATCAACGGTAAAGTTAAAGGCGGTTTCACGGTTGAATTGTTCAACATTCGTGCATTCCTACCTGGCTCTTTGGTTGACATCCGTCCAGTGCGCGATACTTTGCACTTGGAAGGTAAAGAATTAGATTTCAAACTAATCAAGTTAGATGCTAAGCGTAACAACGTTGTTGTTTCTCGTCGTGCTGTTCTTGAAGCTGCTAACAGCCAAGAAC